>ERZ506742.230-NODE-230-length-27983-cov-14.0315_pt1 | contig 27983 bp, 24 predicted proteins | sample MGYA00512570_ERZ506742 | MGnify/ENA metagenome assembly ERZ506742 | reverse complement strand
AGTTTGATACTCTACGAAAAAACGTCCTATGTCAGGCGTTATTTTTTTCTTTTTTCATAGGCAATATTGCCTATCACACTTATTTACTATTATAGGCAATAATGAATATATGTCAATGTCAAAAGGAGGCATATATTCATTGATTTCCTACGAACCATTGTGGAATACTATGCAAAAGAATGGTGCATCAACCTATACTCTCCAGGTTAAAGGCGGAATTAGTAGTTCAACAATCCGAAGACTCAAAGCCGGTGAATCAGTATCAACAAACACCATTGATGCTCTTTGTCAAATTCTTCATTGCTCTGTTCAAGACGTTATTGAGTTTTTACCCAAAAAAGACTTTCCATAAATCATAATGATCCATGGAAAGTCTTTTTATCTCATCTCTTTTAACAAATCTTCTCCAGCCCTCTTACAATCTTTCCGATCTGCCCCATATCCACCGAAGAGTAATTCATCACATACGTATTTTCAATTCCTGCTTTCTTTTCATAATAAAACTTAGAGAGCGGTGACAGTTTGATGCCCTGGGCTTTTGCCAGCTCTATTACATTCTCCTCCGCTTTCTCCGTTTTCAGTTTCATCAAGAAATGCACACCGGCCTCTTCCCCGGATATTTCCACGTATTTGTGCAGACCACTATCCCAGATCGCAGATAAGAATCCATTTTTCTTATTTTGATAGTAATTGCGCAGCCTGTTAATATGTTTTTCGAAATATCCTTCTTTGATAAACAGATCCAGGGTATATTGTTCAAAGTTTGATACCGTACAGGAATAAAATGATAATTTCTGATAAAACTGTTCCAGAAGCGGACGCGGCAGGATCATATAACTGATACGTACAGTAGAAGCCAGCGTCTTTGTAAAGGTATTCATATAAATAACTTTTTCGGAAATATCGATACTTTGCAGTGTGGGGATCGGTTTCCCGCCCAGACGCAGTTCACTGTCGTAATCGTCCTCGATGATGTACCTGCCTTCTCCTTTTGAAGCCCAGCCAAGAAGTTCATAACGGCGGCTGATCGGCATCACAATTCCGGTCGGATAATGATGGGATGGAGAAATATGTACGATATCTACCTTTTTTTCTTCTAACTGAGAAACTTCCACGCCTTCATCATCCATATCGATGTATGTCCAGTTTACCTGATAGTTCCGATAGATTTTCCCGATCTTCTGATATCCCGGATTTTCCACCGCATAGACTGCCTCGTGTCCCAGAAGCTGGATCAGCAGACCGTACAGGTACTCGGTTCCGGCTCCTATGATGATCTGCTCCGGCTGTACCGTCATGCCCCTGAAATCTTTCAGATAACCCGCGATGGACTGTCTGAGTGACATAATTCCTCCACAGGGCGGGTTGGTCATCAACTGAATCCGGCTGTCACTTAACACCTCTCTGACCATCTTCGCCCAGATGGTAAAGGGAAACTGATCGGCCTCGGTCTGATTGCTGGTAAAATCAGCCAGATAGCTGTTTTCTCCACTGGTCATGGGAATAATCTCCTGCACTTCTTCTCTCTGTTTTGTCTCCAACACCCCTTTAAAGTCCGTTACATAGAATCCTCTTTTGGGCATGGAATAAATATAGCCCTCCGCGATCAGCTGTTCATAGGCATTTTCTACAGTGATCACGCTGATACCCAGATTTTTTGCAAAACTCCGCTTGGAGGGAAGTTTTTCTCCTGCCTGCAAAGTCCCCTGTAAAATATCGTTTTTGATGCATTTGTACAGATATTCATACATGGAATCTGACCCTATATTTGTGAAATTATACGTCAGCATTGTTCTTCTTTTCTCCTGTCTGGCCTTACTGAATATATTTATTTTGATAATTTTTTCATATCCACTTTAGCATTATAATCTACCCATACATTTTTTTCAAGAGATTAACCTACTACCTAAGGAGGAATATTATTATTATTATGGAAAACAGATACGAACTGAACAAGGAACTGGCACAGATGTTAAAGGGCGGTGTCATCATGGATGTCACCACACCGGAGCAGGCAAAGATTGCGGAAGCAGCAGGTGCCTGTGCTGTCATGGCTCTGGAACGGATACCTGCAGATATCCGTGCAGCCGGCGGTGTTTCCCGTATGAGTGATCCGAAGATGATTCAGGGGATCCAGAATGCTGTTACTATCCCGGTTATGGCCAAATGCCGAATCGGTCATTTTGTGGAGGCTCAGGTTCTCGAAGCGATCGAGATTGACTATATCGATGAAAGTGAAGTGCTCTCTCCTGCAGATGATGTATACCATATCAATAAGAAAAACTTTAAAGTACCTTTTGTATGTGGAGCAAAGGATCTGGGCGAGGCGCTTCGCCGGATCAACGAGGGTGCTTCCATGATCCGTACCAAAGGAGAACCTGGTACCGGTGATATCGTGCAGGCGGTACGCCATATGCGTAAAATGAACAGTGCGATCGCACAGATCAAAGGCATGCGTGAGGATGAGCTTTTTGAGATTGCAAAGCAGTTACAGGTTCCTTTTGATCTGGTTGCTTATGTACATGAAAATGGAAAGCTTCCGGTGGTTAATTTTGCAGCCGGAGGTGTGGCTACTCCTGCAGATGCAGCTTTGATGATGCAGCTGGGTGCCGAGGGTGTCTTCGTAGGATCCGGTATCTTCAAATCAGGCAATCCGGAGAAGAGAGCAAATGCGATTGTGAAAGCGGTTACGAATTATACAGATGCGAAGATGATCGCCAGATTATCTGAGGATCTCGGGGAAGCGATGGTCGGTATCAACGAATCTGAGATTCAGCTTCTGATGGCGGAAAGGGGAAAATAAGATGAAAATTGCAGTTCTTGCCGTACAGGGAGCTTTTATCGAGCACGAGCGGAAACTGGAAGTGCTTGGGGCTTCCTGTGTGGAGCTTCGCAAGGCGGAGGATCTGAACCAGTCTTATGACGGGCTGGTTCTTCCCGGCGGCGAAAGTACGGTACAGGGGAAGCTTTTACGGGAGCTTGGGATGTTTGATACGATCCGGAAGCAGATTAAGGAGGGGCTTCCGGTTTTAGCTACCTGTGCGGGGATGATTCTTCTGGCGGATTCGCTGGAGGGGGATGCGATGGTGCATCTTCAGACGGTTCCGATGACGGTGAAGAGGAATGCTTATGGACGGCAGTTGGGGAGTTTTCACACGGAAGCAGAGTTTAAAGGAATTGGGGAGATTCCTATGACGTTTATCCGGGCGCCTTATGTGGCGGATGTTTCGGATGGAGTTGAGGTACTGGCTGTAGTACAGGATCGGATTGTGGCGGTTCGGTATGGGAAGCAGATGGCGCTGGCGTTTCATCCGGAGTTGGATGAGGATCATCGGGTGCATGAAGAGTTTTTACGGATGTGTGGAGAAAAATAAGTTCGGTTGGGTTTATGACGAACGAAGCGGGAGGGCGGACAGCACCGGGCAGACAGCCGCTGGTAACGCAAATCTGAGCTAATCACCAACTCCGACTATGTTCACGAGGGTCGGCGGACCCTCGCGAAAGTCTGCGTAGGTGCTGGATCTCATCTTTGCTAAAAGCACCAGCAAAAGGCTGTCTGCCCGGTGCTGTCCGCCCTCCCGCTTCTGGCTTTCGTTGGATTTTGCTTAAAACAGACTGTCCGCAGCGCGGCAAAACGGTTTTCTCCATTTGGATCAATTTTCACCATCTCGGATGAATATCCGGGCAGTGGCGGTGGGTTATGGCGGCGCGCATTTCTACATAGCAGCCGCAGATGCGGCACATACCGGAGAGCAGGTGGTCGCAGGTTTTGCACTGGGACAGGCGGGTTTCGTATTCCTGATCCGAGGTTTTGTCGTCGGGGTTCAGGTTGGCGATGTATTCGTACATGGTTTTGTAGGTGTCTGCTTCGCTCATTTCACGAAGCAGACATTTTTTGCAGATTCTTGTGAATGTGTCCATTGTTTTTTCTTTCTCTGTTTTTTATATCGTGTCATTTTACCGGAAAAGGGCAGCCTGTATAACAGGCCACCCTTTTGGTATCGCAGGGATTGCTCCGCGATTTTCACGCGGACTTTATTTCAGTGCAATGTGCAGTACACTGCAGGCCGGAATGGTGAATTTGATTCCGGCGTGTACTTTTTCTACGCCCTCGAAGGACTGAACGGTTACGTTTTCCGGGTCTTCGAAGGTGTTTTTGGCGTGCATTTCCTGGGTTACGATCTGGGCTTTAATGGATTCTACTTTTTTGCCGAGGATCGTTGTCTCGATCGGGTAGGCGTGTTCCAGATCCAGGTTGGTCATGGTGATGTGCATCACGCCGTCTGCATCAATGGATACCGACTCGGACAGGTTTGGTACCATGTTTTCTTCTTCGAGTCCGACGGTTTCTGTCTCCAGGGTGCTGTCCAGGAGGTCTGCGTCCTGATGGTATTTGTACATATCAAATACATGATAGGTCGGGGTCTTGATCATTTTGCTGCCTTCGGTCAGGATTACGGCCTGCAAGACGTTTATCATCTGGGCGATATTTGCCATTTTTACACGATCACTGTGTTTATTAAAAATATTCAGGTTGATACCTGCTACCAGGGCATCGCGCATGGTATTCTGCTGATACAGGAAGCCCGGGTTGGTTCCCGGTTCTACTTCAAACCAGGTTCCCCATTCATCGACGATCATTCCAACTTCTTTTTTCGGGTCGTATTTGTCCATGATAGCTCCATGACGGGTGATCAGTTCGTCCATGTACCAGGTCTTTTTCATGGTCTGGTACCATTTTTTCTCATCAAATTCGGTAGCGCTTCCTTTGTTTAACCATCCGCCCGGATGGGTGTAGTAGTGCAGAGACAGCCCGTCCATGAATCCGTGCTGACCCGGTTCGTTCCGGCGGAAAGTGGTCTTCATCACTTCTTCTGTCCATTCATAATCGTCCACATTGGCTCCGCAGGCGATCTTTTTGATCGGTTTGTTTCCGGCATAGTTCCGCACATATGTCTGGTATCTGCGGTACATATTTCCATAGAAATCCGGGTTCATGTTACCGCCACAGCCCCAGTTTTCATTTCCCACACCAAAGTAATCTACCGTCCACGCTTCTTTGTGACCGTTTTTCGTTCTCAGGTCTGCCATCGGGGATACGCCCTCGAAGGTCATGTATTCTACCCACTCAGACATTTCCTGTACGGTTCCGCTTCCCATGTTGCCGTTGATATAAGTCTCACAGCCCAGCTGACGGCACAGCTCGAAGAATTCGTGCGTTCCGAAGCTGTTGTCTTCTACCACGCCGCCCCAGTGGGTGTTGACGATTTTCTTTCTTCCTTCTTTCGGTCCGATGCCGTCTTTCCAGTGATATTCGTCAGCGAAACATCCACCCGGCCAGCGAAGTACCGGGATACGGATCTGTTTTAAGGCTTCCACCACATCGGTACGCATCCCGTTGACGTTCGGGATTTCAGAATTTTCTCCCACATACAGTCCCTCATAGATACACCTTCCCAGATGCTCGGAAAAATGTCCCTGCAGTTCTTTATTGATATGGGAAACCTTCCGTTCTGCATTGATTACTAATTTTGCCATTTGTTTTCCTCCACTTTTTCTTCTTTATTTGTTACTGTTCACTCCGTCCCCAGTAACACGCTGCGCGATGCTCAGAATTTATGCTGATCGCATAAATTCGCGCGATATGTCTCGGGTTTTCTGTGACCTTTATTTTTCTTCGGATGCCGGTTCGTAAGATACCTGCACCTGAATGTCCTGATTATAATTGCCGAATTCTCTTCCAAAAATCGTAAGACCTCCGGCCCGGCCGTTTCTTTCTTCTGCCTGCATCCGAAAATGCAGTCTGCTCTGATAGTCCAGCTGCAGTTCCCGGATCGTAATCTCCGAGATCTTCCGGCCATCCAGAAAAGTTCCGGCCCGGTCGATCGTCAGCGTTTTTCGAAGTCCATATTGATTCCATCCCCGCAGCCACCAGTCCGGGGTAAAGACGCCCGGCACATCCCCGAAGTCTCCGGGGCTTACCCATGTGCCTACCTGTGTTTCATTGATTTGAAAGGTAATTTCCGACGGCCAGTCACTGTTGACACCGGGAGCTTCGGAACTGATTTCCATGGACAGTGTCAGCCGGTCAACCACCGTCCGCCCCGGAAGCTGATTGGGAATCTCATATTCCACATATCCCTTTGTAAACCAGAGGATCCGCGCCTCAAAACGTTCCGGATAGGTAAACGCCCGTGGGTCATCGACTTCCCCTACCAGACTTTGGTGGGTGGCAATCCCGCAGGTTGGACAGACCTCATGCGCGATGTAGTGTCCTACCGGGATCTCGATGTCGTAGCTTTGCTCCTGCTGCCTTTCACCGCCCTGCAGGTGGATCAGCAGGTCATCCTGCAGGATTCTGCAAACTTTTCCGTTGCCATGTCCACCGCCTTCGGCTGTCACCTGAACAAGCCCGGCCCGCTCCAGCTTCTTCATATGGCCGGTCAGTGCGCCGTTGGTGATCCCAATCTTTGCCGCCAGCTCATTCAGATTCATCTGTGGATACTCCCGCAGAAGCTCCAGCAGCTGCAGCCGGACTTCCGATCCCAGTGCTTTGAAAATCTCCACGCTCTCTTCCAGTTTTGTAATCTCTAACATGTTCTGCCGATCAGCTCTCTTTCACTTTCTGGTATGCAAATACCGGAAATCCTTTTTCGTCATAAGTCACTTTCATGATTTTTGCATGCCGGTTCGGATCATACAGTGGATCTCCGATAATCTCATCGTACGGGCGGGCGTGGTACACGCAAAGATCCGTTTCTCCGTCATCTGCTTTCACAAAGCAGTTATGTCCCGGTCCGTAGATTCCTTTTTCTTCATCGGTTTTCAGTACCGGATAGCGCAGTTTTGTCCACGCATGTGGGTCCAGAAGTTCTGCGTCTTCGTCGATATACATCATACCCATGCAATAGCAGGCTCCTGTAGCACTTGCGGAAAATGTCATAAAGATCCTGCCGTCGTGCTTTAAGATCGCCGGTCCCTCATTAACCCAGAAGCCCACGCGCTCCCAGTCATAGTCCGGAGTCGTCAGTAATACCTGTACAGTAGCAAGTTTATTGGCTTTTTTCAGTCTGCCGATATACAGGTTGGAGATCTGCCGGCCAACACCTGTTTTTTCCGCCCAGATATAGTACCATTCTCCTCTGTGTTCAAACACGGTAGCGTCCAGAGAAAATGCACGGAAAGAAAATTCATCTTCGTCTGCCGCCTGCATCATACCCAGTTCTTCCCATTCATCTTTCATCGGATCTTCGCCCTTGCAGTGCAGGACATACGGACGGATGTTCCAGATATCATCTTTATCCCCGGCTGCATAGTAGATATACCATCCACCGAACAGATAATGGATCTCCGGAGCCCAGATGTGGACACTCTGTTGACCGCTCTCATGCTTTACCCAGAGTGTTTTTTCTTCGGCATCTGCCAGGCCGTCCAGATTCTTCGCCGCCCGCAGTATGATCCGGTCATACGCCGGTACAGATGCAGTAAAGTAACAGGTTCCGTCCGTGTGGCGATACACATACGGATCTGCCCGCTGTGCGATCCATTCGTCATTGTACGGCGTGTGGATATAATTATTTTTGTTCATATCTCGTCCTCTTTTTTAAAATATTTTATCTTTTTCTAAAATTATAAGAAATAGAAAACTTGTTGACAATAGGGCAACAAGTTCAAATCTGACATATGCTTTTTGTATACTCTGTATAGACACAGAAGCCTATTTTCGTCCTTCTGCGCTTCTTCTTTTCTTCATATCCTCCAATAAATCTTAAAAATCCTCAGTTCCGACCATACATTACAACCGGTCGGAAACTGAGGATCTTAAGATTTGAACCGCTTCTACGACTTACGCGTTTCTGCTGCTCAGATATTCATTAATATTTGCCAGAACAACGTCTGCATCCAGACCATGCACCATGCATGCTTCTTCCAGAGATTCTCCGATAGAAGACGGGCATCCTACGCAGTGCATACCAGCCTGCATCAGGATCACAGCGATTCCGCCATCCAGTTCCAGCATCTCGCCCATAGTGGTTTCTTTCGTAACCTTCATGATTGGGTCCTCCTTCATACTGTTTTCGCGACTGTTTCCAGTCACACTTACGGATGTATTTTATCATACTTCTCTCAGAAGTTCCAGTTTTCTTCGTTGGTTCTTTTATCTTTTTCGCTGTGTAACGGATGCTTTCCACCATTTTTTTCTTGTCCACTATCTTCTGTAAATTTTTCATAACTGTTCAGTACCTTCACAGTTATGAGCCAAAACACCTCGCGGGACAGTGACTACTGAATAATTACAATTTTTTCATAATTTTCCACAGGTTCCTGCTGATTTACCCGTGATATACACGGAACTCCGTTTCCAGCGGAGGAAAACTTTGTGGATAGTTTCCTATTACATTCACCCGCAACAGGTAATTTACAACAGATATCTGTGCAATGAACTCTGGTCTACTGAATTTGTCAAAAAAATAACACTTACGAAACACAAACTATTACGTTATAATAATCAACGCTGTAAAAAACAAGTGAACTTTGAAAGAGAAAAAGGAGTAACAAATATGCCACAGAATAAAAGAGAAAGTTTAATCTACACCGTCCTGATGTGTTTTTGCATGGTACTCTGGATGAGTATGTATAATGTCACTCTGCATATGGGTGGTTTTTCCATGGAAGTTTTAAAGGAAGGATGGCTGGGATTCCCTATTGCTTATGTCTTCGCTATGTGCTGTGACTGGTTCCTGGTATCCGGTCTTGCGAAAAAATTCGCATTTACTTATCTGGTAAAACCGGAAGACAGTGTCCTGAAAAAAGTGATCTGCGTATCCTGTTCCATGGTCGTACCGATGGTGATCATCATGTCCATGTATGGTGCTGTAGAAGGATGTGTCCGCTCCGGCGCATGGTCCCAGCTGCTGATGATCTGGCTGACCAACATCCCCAAGAACTTTATCATGGCTCTTCCTTTCCAGCTGATCATAGCCGGGCCGCTGGTTCGTTTTATCTTCCGTTCTGCATTCCCGGAAGGTAAGATACTGGCGTGACACAGCACAAAATCCGGGAAAGTGGTATCTCTTAACACCACTTTCCCGGATTTTTTATTTACGCGAGCAACGCGCCAAAGTCCATGCTTGTATGAGACCTTGGAGACTGCCGCGATAATTTGAGGAACTCGCAAAGCGTGTTTCTCATAGTTTTTTCTGCTCTTGCGCCTACTCTGTAATTTTCCCGTAGCACTTTGGTCTGCGGTCACGGAACAGTCCCCATTCCAGACGTTTTGCTGCCAGTTCGTCCAGATCAAATGTCTCTGTCAGTATTTCTTCCTGATCCCGGGAAGCTGTCTGTAAGAGTTCTCCCGTTTCATCCGTGATAAAAGAGGAACCGTAAAAAATCAGTGATGATTCCTGCCCGCCATTTTCCACACACGGTTTTACTTCTTCCCGACCGATTCGATTCGCTGCGATCACCGGCATCAGATTCATCGCTGCATGTCCCTGCATACAACGACGCCAGTGCGGCATACTGTCACATTCAAGAATCGGTTCGGAACCGATCGCCGTAGGATAAAAGAGCAGTTCTGCTCCTTCTAAAGCCATACACCGTGCAGTCTCCGGGAACCACTGATCCCAACAGATTCCCACACCGATCTTTCCATATCTGGTGTCAAACACCCGGAAACCGGTGTCTCCCGGTGTAAAATAGAATTTTTCCTGATAATAATGATCATCCGGGATATGTGTTTTCCGGTATACGCCGAGAATTTCTCCGTCCGCATCGATGCAGGCTACCGAATTATAGAGATTATTGACCTCTTTCTCATAAAAGCTGATCGGTAAAACCACTTTCAGTTCCTTCGCCAGCTTCTGTCCCCAGCATACCGCTTCATTTTCTTCCACAGGCTTCGCATAACTGTAAAAATCATATCTCCTCTGCTGGCAGAAATATTCTCTCTCAAAAAGTTCCGAGAGCAAAATGATCTGTGCACCGGCGGCGGCTGCCTGACGTACCATTTTTTCTGCTTTTTTAAGGTTTTCCTGCGGATGATTGGTACACTGCATCTGCACTGCTGCCACCGTCACCTGTCTTTTTCCCATGTTCTCTTTCCTCCTGTCACCCCGGTACTTTTGTCCTTTTCATGGGACTTTTACCAGCTCTTCTCACCGCTTCTGTTCGTTTCGTCTTTTCCCTGCCGGAATCTGCTGCGTAATACAGTGGATATTTCCTCCCCCTGTCAGGATATCTCTGGCATATACCGGGATAATCTCACGATCCGGACAAAGTTTTCCCAGAATCTGTGCTGCTCTCCGGTCACTTTCTTCATTTTCCCCTCCAAATGCCGGCATGACCACCGCACCATTGGAAAAATAAAAATTTACATAAGAAGCTGCCAGACGTTCTCCCTCTTCCCGCACATCCTCTCCGTCTTCAAATACATATCCTTCCAGTTCCTCCCCGGTCACGCAGACCGGGTGATCCGGGATCGGAAGTTTATGCACGGTAATTTTTCTTCCCTTCGCATCTGTTTCGCCTTCCAGGTATTCCAGGCACACCTCAGATAACGGATATTGCGGATCTTCTCTGTTGTCTGTCCAGGCAAGAATCACCTCGCCCGGTTTTAAAAACGCGCAGACATTATCCACATGCTCATTCGTCTCATCCAGATAGATTCCCCGGGGCAGCCACAGGACTTTTTCCGCTCCCAGATAACTTTTCAGTTTTTCTTCAATCTCCGCTTTCGTAAGATCCGGATTTCTTCCTTTACTGAGCAGACAGGATTCAGTCACCAGTACGGTTCCCTCTCCGTCGCTGTGGATGGAACCGCCTTCCAGCACAAATGGTCTTGCATCATACCATCTGTAATCCTCTTTCTCACAAAAAAACGGAGCAAAATCATTGTCTTTTTCCCAGGAAGCATACAGTCCGTCTTCGTTTCCTCCCCAGGCATTAAACTCCCAGTTGATTCCTCTTACTTCCTGTCCGTCAGTCACAAAGGTTGGACCCACATCTCTCGCCCAGGCATCGTCTGTCTCTGCCTGAAAAACGCAGACCGGATGCAATGTGGAATCTTCGCTCAGGCTCTCCGCCAGCTGCCGTGCCCCGGAAAGTGACTCCTCACTCGCTGCCAGATAAACCTCTTCACTTTTCGCTATTGCCCGGATCACTTCTGCGAATGCTTTTCTTGCTTCTCTGGCTCCGTTTCTCCAGGATCCCGGCCGTTCCGGCCAAATCAGAATACAGCCCCGGTGCGGCTCATATTCTCCTGGCATACGGTACCCGTCCTGCACCGGCAGAATCTTTCTTATTTCTACATGATTTATTGTTTTTTTTCCGCTGTCCATGTCTTCCTGTCTCCTGTTTTTCTCCTGGTGTTTCTGCAAATATCAAATACTCTCTGAAGAATCTGATGATCTCTCAGGATATTCTGTGATGTTATGACAGTCTCTCTTTAAAATCCTCGTACCCGAAGGTCTTTATCATCTCCACCGTTCCATCTTCCTTCAACAAAGCGATTCCCGGAAGCGGCATACCGTTAAAGGTATTATTTTTCACCATAGAATAAATCGCCATATCTTCAAAGACCAGACGATCTCCGATCGCTACCGGATGTTCAAAACTGTAATCCCCAATCACATCCCCGGCAAGACAGGTCATGCTGGATAACCGGTACGTATATGTTTTTTCTCCCGGTTCGTACCCGCCCCGCAGAGGCGGACGATAGGGCATTTCCAGTACATCCGGCATATGACAGGCCGCGGACGCATCCAAAATCAGGATCTCCATTCCATTTTTCACGATATCCTGCACTTCTGTCACCAGATATCCGGCATTTAAAGCTATAGCCTCTCCGGGTTCCAGATATACTTCTACCTGATAGGTTGCCCGAATATGGGCGATCAACTGTTTTAACTGTTTCAGCTGATAACCCGGTCTTGTGATATGGTGGCCTCCTCCCAGATTCAGCCATTTCATCTTTTTCAGATACTTACCAAACTTTTCTTCAAAAGCCCGAAACGTAATCACCAGATCATCGGCATCCTGCTCACAGAGCGTATGAAAATGAAGCCCTTCCACACCTTCCAGCAGATCTTCCCGAAACTCTGCCTTCGTCACACCAAGCCGTGATCCCGGTCCGCATGGATCATAAATCTCATGACCTTCCTGTGTGGAACATTCCGGATTCACCCGGATTCCCACGCTGACCGGTTTTCCATCTTCCCGGATCTGTGCGCTTTGTTTACATAACTCTTTATATTTTTCATACTGTCGGAAGGAATTGAACACGATATGATCACAGATTTTCACCAGTTCTTTCATATCGGCTTCCTTATACGCCGGCGCAAACACATGATTTTCTTTTCCCATCTCTTCCCTGCCAAGGCGGGCTTCATAAAGCCCGCTGGCCGTGGTTCCGCTGATAAAGGTTCCAATCATCGGGTACAGAGAAAACATGGAAAACGCCTTCTGTGCCAGTAACACATGACAGCCCGTGTCCTTCTCCAGTTTCTGAAGAATCCTGAGATTTTCTTTTAACTTTTTCTCATCTGCCACGTAACAGGGAGTTGGCAGATCTTTCCACATCATTCTACAATCTGTGGATCTTCATCCACAACCCACGGCAGGCCATACTGATTCAGCATATCCATAAACGGATCCGGATCAAATTCTTCGATATTGAAGACGCCGTCTTTATCCCATACTTTATCCACAACAAGCGCTGCACCGATCATTGCAGGAACACCTGTCGTATAAGAGATTGCCTGAGAACCAACTTCTTTGTAGCATTCCTGGTGATCACACACATTATAAATATAAATCGTCTTTTCTTTTCCGTCTTTCTTTCCGGTGAAGATACAGCCGATATTCGTCTTTCCCACAGTACGCGGACCAAGAGATGCCGGATCCGGGAGCAGTGCTTTCAGAAACTGGATCGGAACGATTTCTCTTCCTTCATAATTGATTGGAGAAGTGGAAAGCATTCCTACATTTTCCAGACATTTCATATGTGTCAGGTAACTCTGTCCGAATGTCATAAAGAAACGGATTCTTTTTACACCAGGTACATTCTTCGCCAGTGATTCGATCTCCTCATGGTGAAGCAGATACATATCTTTTTCTCCTACCTGCGGGAAATTATATTCTCTCTTGATCTCCATCGGTTCTGTCTCTACCCAGTGACCGTTCTCCCAGTAGGAACCATTGGCAGATACTTCACGAAGATTGATCTCCGGATTAAAGTTGGTTGCAAATGGATATCCGTGGTCTCCGCCATTGCAGTCCAGGATATCAATGGTGTCGATCTGATCAAAATAATGTTTCATTGCATATGCGGTAAATACGCTGGTTACGCCCGGATCAAATCCGCTTCCCAAGAGAGCTGTAATCCCCGCTTCTTTGAATCTTTCACGATACGCCCACTGCCAGGAATAATCAAAATATGCAGTAAATCCAGCCTCTTTGCATCGTTTTTCATAGATGGCTCTCCACTCCGGATCATCGGTATCTTCCGGTTCGTAATTCGCGGTATCGATATAATCCACCTTACACTCCAGGCAGGCCTCCATGATCGTCAGATCCTGATACGGCAGTGCCACATTCAGAACCGCATCCGGCTGATACGACCGGATCAGTGCTACCAGTTCTTCTACCTTATCCGCATCCACCTGTGCCGTTGTGATCTTCGTATCTGTGGTACCTTCCAGTTTTTCCTTTAACGCATCACATTTTGCTTTTGTTCTGCTGGCGATGCAGATCTCTGGAAACGTCTTGCTGTTCTGACAGCACTTATGAATCGCTACTCCTGCTACGCCTCCGCATCCGATAATCAGTAATCTTCCCATTCTTTTTTCCTCCTGTTTTCTATTATGTACTCTTAGGGTCTTCCTGACCCAGTTACTTTTCCTGATTGTTCCGTACCTTCACAGTTGCTACTTTTCTTCTTCTTCCAACATATCTTCCACATACTTCGGAAGCATAAAAGCTCCCTTATGAAGATTGGTGGTATAATACCAGGTCTTGATTTTCCGTTCTTTCCATCGTTTTACATTCAGATCATCCAGGGGATGATATTTTTTGGAAGCAAATCCAAACAGCCAGTATCCAGAAGAGCAGGTTGGTATATGTGCCTGATACACTCTGCTGACGGGAAAGCTGTGACTGGCCTTCCTGTGCATGACCCGGCAGGATTCTTCGTCCTCATCATAAAACGGACTGCCATGCTGATAAACCATGATCCCGTCTTCCTTTAGCGCCCGGTAACAGTTTCCGTAGAATTCTTTGGTGAATAATCCTGCATTATGTCCCAGTGGATCGATTGCGTCATTGATGATCAGATCGTACATATTTTGTTTGCTTCGCAGAAATCGCAATCCGTCTTCATAATAGACCGTTACCCGTGGATCTGACAGTCCGCAGGCATTATCCGGAAAATATTCTTTACAGACTTCCACAAACACCCGATCCGGTTCCACCACATCAATGGTCTCAATCTCTTTGTAATGTCCCAGTTCTCTTGCCACACCGCCGTCACCGCCACCGATCACCAGCACATGTTTCACATTCGGATGAACAGCCATTGGAATATGCACGACCATTTCATCGTAGATGAATTCATCCTTCTCTGAAAATACAATGCTTCCGTCTGCACTTAAAAAACGGCCGAATTCCTCCGAATCAAATACATCGATCCGTTGAAATTCTGTCTGCAGCCCGAACAGCTGCTTTTGTACCTTTACAGAAACTTTTACTTTTTCTGTATGGTAATCCGAAAACCATAATTCCATCGTTTTCCCCCTTATCTTCTTACCGCACCGGTCGGTGCTTCCATCACATACAGATATTCCACCGCCGGATCCTGTGTTCCCTGCATGGAACAGCCCTTTTCTTTGGCATAAATAATATAATCAATAATTTCTTTTGTGATCATCTCTCCCGGAGCCAGAATCGGAATGCCCGGTGGATAACACATGGCAAATTCGCCGCAGATCATCCCTTCTGTCTCCCGGATCGGAACAGCCTTTTTTTCTGCATAGAATGCGGTCTGCGGAGATACCATAACGGTCGGATTGATATACTCGGTATTCGGCATCTGCTCCGGATCTCTGGCATACAGTCTCTGGATATCCGAAAGAGCCCCTACCAGACGTTCAATATCCTGAATCCGGTCACCAATGGAAATATATGCCAGAATATTGGCAATGTCTCCCAGTTCAATCTGGATATCATATTCATCCCGCAAAAGATCATACACTTCGATACCCGCAAGACCGATATCTCTGGTATAGACAGACAGCTTGGTCACATCAAAATCGTATACACTGCTGCCATTGATCATGTCTTTTCCATACGCATAGAATCCACCGATGGCATTGATCTCTTCCCTTGCATACTCTGCCATCCGGCTCACTTTTGCAAAGGATTCTTTTCCCCTGAGAGCCAGATTTCTTCTGGAAATATCCAGACTGGACATCAGAAGGTAGGATGCACTGGTGGTCTGGGTCAGATTGATAATCTGACTTACATATTCCCAATTCACATTTTTTCCCGTCAGCAGCAGGGAACTCTGGGTCAGACTTCCCCCGGACTTATGCATGGAAACCGATGCCATATCCGCTCCTGCGTCCATGGCACAGACCGGAAGGTTCTCACCAAAATACAGATGGGTTCCATGGGCTTCATCCACCAGAACCAGCATATTGTGTGCATGAGCAATCTTTACAATGGATCGAAGATCCGAACAGATTCCATAATAAGTAGGATTGTTCACCAGCACCGCTACCGCATCCGGATTCGCAACAATCGCTTTTTCCACTTCGGATACTTCCATTCCCAGGGAAATTCCGAGACGGTTATCCACCTCCGGGTTTACATAAACCGGTATCGCTCCACACAATACCAGGGCATTGATCACACTCTTGTGTACATTTCTTGGAAGGATGATCTTATCCCCCGCCTTGCAGCAGGAAAGTACCATTCCCTGTACCGAAGAGGTAGTTCCTCCTACCATGAAAAACGCATGGTCCGCACGGAATGCTTCCGCCGCCAGCTCCTCTGCCTCTTTGATCACCGATACCGGATGGCAGAGATTGTCCAGCGGTTTCATGGAATTCACATCCAGACTGACACATTTTTCACCCAGAAGTTCCACCAGCTCCGGATTCCCCCGCCCTCTCTTATGCCCGGGCACATCGAAGGGAACGACCCTTCGTTTCTTCAGTTTTTCCAGCGCCTCATAGACCGGCGCATGCATCTGTTTTTTCTTATCCATATCTTCTCCCTGTTGTCTTTTCCTGTCCACAGATCAAATATTGTTTATATGTGACTGTGAAAGTACTGACCCGTTATATTTATATAACGAGATAAAATACGCTTCGCGAATTTTACTCGTTATCGCGACAGTCGCCAAGATCGCATGCAGGCATGGACTTTGCCTCGTTGTTCGCGTAAATCAAAATTGATCCACCGGACCAATTATTGATAGGTAATGCAACTAAAAAAGGTCCACCGGACCTTTTTGTCGTATGCTTGGCAACAAAAAAGGACAGGTGAAATCACCTGTCCGCATTGTCATTCTATAGTTCTACTTTGTATTTTCTCTACATCCGCAAAAACTATGTTCTCAGAGTTTGTCGTTGGCATCTTTGCCAGCAAATATTTGCTATTCCGTAACTGTATCCGCCCACAGCCACAAGCTAACTACTCTTTATTGACCATTTCACAAGTGATACCTCAACCGGATCTTTTCGCTTTCTTCCGGTTGGAAACTTATAAAATTTAGCTTTTAACTAAATCAATAATGCGGTCTCTCACCGCTCTCGGCAGCTGCCCCGCCTGTCCGTATGGGCTTAACCAATATGCTTGGTGGGCTAATAATAAATATTTGCATGAAAACATGGTTTGCTTCATGTAGTTTTGAGTATATCACAGCATTTTATGTAATGCAAGTAAAAGCTGGGTAAAGTCATTCAAAGTACTTTCCCGGTCTTCTTTTTTATGTTGCTCCCGGTAATACCTTTGATCTCCCTGCAGTGTTTTTAAACGTCGCGAAAGACTAAAACAAATTACCAAATTCCAACGTCCCTGGAATCTGATAGTCTGTCTTATCCAGCAGCAGACACATACGCTCTATCCTGGTATTATTCAGATATTGCCGTGGCAGATAAAAAAGCTCTTTTATATTTCTTAGTTTTTCTTGGTTTTCCGGTCTTTGTAAGCCTTTGTGAATTTTTGCTTTTTGGCATAACCTGGTTTATTTTCGCATAATATCGTCCGCAAAACTACTCTCACCGATTGTCAACTCTCTCCGGGAACATATCATGATTACTCATGCGGTTCCAGGCAACCTTTTCCCAATCCGTACCCGGCTTTCCGTAATTACAATACGGATCAATGGACAATCCTCCTCTCGGAAGAAATTTTCCCCAGACTTCTATATATTTCGGTTCAAGAAGCTTGACCAGATCTTTCATGATTATATTGATCACATCTTCGTGAAAGTCTCCATGATTTCTAAAGGAAAACAAATATAATTTCAAGGATTTACTCTCCACAAGACGTTCATCCGGAACATAAGAAATTGTGATCGTTGCAAAGTCCGGCTGTCCGGTAATCGGACAAAGGCTTGTAAATTCAGGGCAGTTAAACTTGACAAAATAATCATTTTCAGGATGTTTATTCTGAAATGCCTCTAATACAGATGGATTGTAATCCATACTGTACTCTGTTTGCTGATTTCCCAATAATGTTAAATTTTCTTTTTCTCTCATCGTTTTCTCCTCTATCTCAATGCCGGATCTTCCATATGGTTTGCCTGAAATGCCGCTGCACGGTCAATGCATGTTCCGCATTTTCCGCAAGGCTTCTCGCCCCCTTCGTAGCAGGACCAGGTCAACTCGTAAGGAACTCCCAGTTCTAATCCAATCCTTACTACTTCAGCTTTGGATACATTAACAAAAGGTGCTTCTATTTTAAGCTGATGTCCGGAACCTTCCCATATTGCTTCATTCATAGCCTGATTGAATACCGGCGAGCAGTCCGGATACGCAAAGCCTGCAGAATCATCTGCATGAGCCCCATAATAAATTACTTCGCAGTCCTTGCTCAGTGCGATACTTGCCGCAGAAGAAAGAAATAATCCGTTTCGGAACGGTACATATGTGCTTACCGGCTTATCGCCATTGGTTTTTGAAATCTGTTCTGCGTAACTCTCCTCCGGGATGTCTTCCGTAGACTGTTGAAGCAGGGAACAGTTACTATATTGAAATATCTTACTCAAATCCAGGAACAAATGCTCCACACCATAATATTGGGCAACTGCTATTGCAGCTTTAATTTCTTTATCATGTTTTTGTCCATAGGAAACCGAAAGGGCAATCACCTGGTCTTTCCCATATTTTTGGATTGCCAGTCCCAATGCCGTTGTTGAGTCGATTCCTCCGCTAAAAAGAACTAATGCTTTCATCTCTATCACCTCACTATTTATACTCCCCGCTTGTCAGGATCCCAGATCACTTTATGCATCTGTATCTGCAACCGTACACCATTCAACCGATGCTTCAACATGAATTCTACTATTTGCACCGGTTCTATTGAACCAAAAACAGGGCTAAGATAAACATGACATCTGTTGGTCAGATCATAAGTCCGAATCAATTCCAATGCTTTCAGCAAATCTTCCTGACTGCCGGATACAAATTTTACAGTATCATTCTTTTCAAGCAGTTCCATGTTCTCTGTTATCATATGTTCTTCGCACCCGCTTGATGGTAACTTATAGTCCATTGTAAATACCGGACGTTCTTCACAAAATGCAGCCAGATCGACTGCTCCATTTGTCTCAATCTCAACTTGCAGCCCTGCTTGTAAAAGAAGATGGATTAAATCTCTGATATCTTTTTGCATCAACGGTTCTCCGCCTGTAAGTGTCACATTGTGAATCCCTGTTCCAAGAACATAATTTAGTATTTCTTCCGGAGTTTCTTCTTTATATGGGCACTCAGGTTCATTCGCCCACATAGTATCACAATAACTACATCGCAGGTTGCACCCTTTAAAACGGATAAAAACTGCAAGTTCTCCTGCACGCGTGCCTTCCCCATTAATACTGGTAAACTTTTCTACTACTTTCATCTACTCTTCCTCATAGACTGCACAATTATTAGGTGTCTCATATACTTCCACATAATGAACTCCATACCCTAAATCTGTTAATTTTTTGTAGAAATAATATGCGAAATTTTCTGCTGTAGGACGAAATGAAACTTCCTCCAAATGAAAATCTTCATTCTGAAGTGCAGCTACGGTCTCTGCTTTCAGAGATCCCGTCTCGTAGATCAGGCTATGGTCAAAGTAATCACAAAGTATCTTCAGGTCTTTTTTCAGATTACCAAAATCCACTACCATTCCTCGTGTCTGTCCTTCTTGTTCTAACTCCTGACTCTTGATTTTTGCAACAACATTCCAACGATGTCCGTGGATGTTTCTACATTTTCCTTCGTATTTCCAAAGAAAATGTGCTGCATCAAAGCTGGCTTTTGTTTGTAAATAATACATATTTCAACTCTCCTGTATGTGAAATGTATGTACCTGTTAAGAGCTATGCATTCTAAATAGAGTAGTTTTGTAACTATTCAGTAGCCACTGTGAAGGTACTGAACAGTTACGCCGTTTTCATATATCAGAAAATCCACATCTAATATACAAAAAGCTCTGCGTACTTCTTCGCACGCAGAGCCTGAAATCCTCATGATTAGCCCCGGTTTTATTTTTCGACAGGAAGGTACAAATGAACTGTCGGCTGTTTTCACAGCATGAAAATTATACCACAGAAAGTCAGATTGTCAAATTGATTTATGATACTGACAAATATTGTAAAATCAAAGTGAAATTATTCTGTTCAGCATTTTTAATGTTTCATCAACACTATTTTATACATGCAGATTTTTCTGCATCTCTTCTTTAAATTCTCTTCCTTTAAACAATATCACCGCTACAAGAAACAGGAAACATATTAACGCCCCAAACATACTTACTGTTGGATTTTTCACCACTTTGCATAAGAGTAAGGTTACCGGAAGGATCAATCCGTATCCGGCAGCCATAATTTCGTAAATAAGATACTCTCGCACAGGGCTTTTCTGCACTTTAGCGGTTACAGACATTGCTATAAGTGTAGATACACTCATGATCGGCAGCACAAGATCTACAGACCAACTGTGCCAACCGGTCAGTGCATCCCATATAAAGCAGATAACAGTACCGATAAAAAGCTGCCACATCGCATTTTTCAGCAGGTTATAGCGTTTAAAAAATCCAATCGATGAGGCAATCCACATTGTCACAACTCCTCCGGCTGTAAATACGGTCCAGCGAATTCTGGGATGGAAATTACACTCCGTAACAAGCATCGCTGCAACAATTGCAATACACAGAAAGCTATAAATTTTATAGACTTTCATTTCCTGTTCACTTGGCTCATCTGTCTTTGGAAATTCAGGTTTTACTTTTTCAGATGTAATTCCCTGTTCTTTTAACAAGCGATAAAAGTTACGTTCGATATTCACTGTGTCGTATCTGGATGTAAATGCAAATGATAATTTATCCTGAAAAGAACACAAACACAGTTCCAGCTTAGGAGTGTTTGTGTACACACCAAATCGTTCGATATAAGGCACATAACTCGCATGCATTTTAACCGCACTCATATTAGAGAAGATTGCTGTCGTGTTCTTCTCTGAATATTTTGCCCCGGCCTGAATACATAGATTTTTCAATTCCAAAGGAGCAAGCCTCAGAATCGGATGCAGTTCCAAGGCAAGCAACTCGCTGATATGCGCTGACATCTTTTCTTTTGTCAGTTCTGTCTCAAAAAATTCTTTCGTATATTTCAGTATTGCCTCAAAACTTTGATCTTGTGTAGTAAAATTATACCCCGGCTCGATCCAATTAAAAAAATTCAGCATCGATAAAGACGGGAAAAACTTTCTTAAGTTAACCGGAACCATTAACACGACCGGATTTTTCTTTTGCATCTTAGACATTTCTTCGTTTATTGCCATCATAAACAATGCTGTCAAAAAGATGGTCATAGATACTCCGAGTTCCCTGCTCCGCTTCAATACTGCCTGAACTGAAACAACAGATTCATGGACGTGCAGATGATTTCCATCTTTCTTTTTTCTCCGTATCTGGAAAGCATGTAGTTTTCTTTTTTTCGGTCGTTTCTGATCTTTTGAATAATATTTCAAAAAACTATCCGCTTCTTGATCTTGTACCGTCATATCTTCCGGTAACAATGAAACTGGTTCTAATCCATTTTCTTTGTGAATAAGATAGAGATAATTTTTTACCAGTTCTTTTAAAAATTCTGTCGCTCCTGTGCCGTCTGTCAATACATGGAATACTTCGAAGTTGATTCGTTTTTTATAATAGGTCACTTCAAAAAGCAGTGTCTTCTTATCCTTTATATAGAGTCTGCTACAGGGCTCTTTGTACTCTTCCTTTACCATCGGTCGTAAATTACATGGCTCAAGATAATGCCAGAATAATCCTTTGCGAAGCACCATTAAAAATGTAGGAAAGATTTCTATTGTCTGATTCAATGCTTCCTGCAAAATGTCAGGATTTACTTCTTCTTTCAATTCGCAGTAAAACCGAAACACTCTCGTATCTTTTTTATTACTGGCAGCTGAATATAATTTTGCTGCATTATCTAGTTTTCTCCAACGTGCTTTTTTCTTACTCACAGTGTTTCCTCTTTCAAAAATTCATTGATATAGGTGAAACTTTCCTGTACATGAAGCTGCTTGATCCCCAACGCAAAATATCCGTGTAATGCATCTTTGATCCGATGTATCTCCACATGATTTCCAGCCTCTTTTAAGCGCTTCCCATACGCTTCCCCTTCGTCTCGAAGAGGATCAAATTCACATGTAAGAATCAGTGTATCCGGTTGATTCGCTAAATCTTCTGCTACGTATGGTGCAAAATAAGGATTCTTCTTATCCTCTTCATTTCTCGCATAAAGATCAATATAATCCTGCATCTTCCCGGCTGTCAAAAGATAATCTGCTCCATTTTCCTTAACAGATGGAAATGGTGAATTTTCTGTATAATCATTATATGTAGCCGGATAGATCAGTATCTGTCTTTTTGGCATGAATTCTCCGCGATCTCTGGCCATCAACGATAATGCTGCACAAAGATTCCCTCCGGCACTATCTCCGATCAATGTAATATTTTCAGGTTTTATGTTGAGCATAAAATCTCCGGAATATAATGTTTTCGCAACGGCATAACAGTCTTCCAGACCTGCCGGAAATTTATCTTCCGGTGCCAGTCGGTATTCAACTGCAACTACATATTGTCCGGTTGCATTAGCAAGCCGAGCACAAATTCTCTCATAATTATCAATACTCTCTGTAACCCAGCCGCCGCCATGTATAAACAAAAGCATCTTTTTATCTTGAATATTATGTTTCTTTTCTTCACTCTCACGAAAACTTTTTTCAGTTGGAAAGAAAATACGAATCGGAACTGCATGACTCCCGTTATATATTTTCTCATCTATTTTTTTATAAAAAATCTTCATCGGATCCAATCGTTTTAAATCCGCCATATGACGAAATGCTTCTACTTCCACACCATCAAAAGACAGAGCTTTCAAAATCTTCTTCGCTGTCTGATTGATCAATACTATGTTCTCCTTATATCCGTTCTTATGTCTTTAAAAGACTACGAGCCCATTATATCATAAAGTGCTTAGTAAAGTGAATTTAATATTGCAAAAAGCACCAGTCAACTGAATGACTGATGCTTCTAACATCTGTTTGATACTATTGCATACACATACCTCATCACTTACCGGTTCAAGCCATTCATTAGAACCATTTTCGCCCGGAACCTCTATTGCCAGATGAGAAAACCATTCATCCGACCGCATTTCAACACACCGGTGATCACAATCCGTAATCCGGATGTAATCCATTCCTTCCGTATCCACCGGCTCCAGGAATAGTGCAATGTCTCTACTGCCGCAAATTCACCGCATCCAATCGTTATCGTGCCCTCTACAACCTCTTCTTTACCTTTCAGTTCTTCAATCGTCCTTTCCTCAAGATTAAGAATCTCCAGGGCACGCCTTTTTAATAGAATCCCCTCATCAGTGAGCGATATCTTCTTCCCGCTTCGAATAAACAATGTTACTCCCAGCTCCTCTTCAAATGCCGCCATTTGTCTGGATAGCGTTGGCTGGATAATATGCAATTGTTCTGCTGCCCAACATCATCTATATTTACATGTAATATCCTATCCAGAATTTCGTGGGTTATTTTCGGGTTATTTTCAACCCTCTATGCCTTTCAGACATTGATTTTACCGGTTCGACGCAGGCGATGATGTATTTCAGGTATTTTCGTTCCGCATTCGGATCGATGACATTCACAATACTGAGGCTGTAAAGATCCGAACTAAGCTGCAGTGCCTGCTCTTTCAGATAATTTCGGATTTTCTGGTAGGCAAGCCGGATATCTCCGTCCTTCTCCCGACAGACCATTACGACCGTGCGGATGCCAGGAATCTCACGGATGCCAGGACCGGCTGCCTGTGCATCCGCAAAGCTGAAAACTTCCCGATACACATACTGTCCCTTCTGAAAATCCTCTCGTCCGATCGCCGCTCCCATCGGAAAGGCCTGTACCCCCGGATGATCGCAGGCTTTCAGATGTCTGTGAATATCTGTGGATATCTCACTGAAAGAAGTCGCCGGATCTGAGAGTACTTTTGTCACCTTTAATCGAAAAATCTCCGGCTGCTCATACAGTTCCGGCTTTCCTGTATCATTCCTCCGGATCTGTTCCAGCAGTTTTCTTGTATTTCCGATAATTCCGATCCGCCGCTCCAGCTCTCTTTTCTGCTTCAGAAGCACCGCGTACTGCCGGTCAACAAAACCGTCAAAGCGCACTTCTTCCCCGCCAAGCAGATATTCTTTTATATCCTCCACCGAACATCCCAGTCCACGAAAGGTACTGATAAAATAAAAGGAGCTGATCTGCGCATAGCTGTAATAGTGATACCCGTTTTTCTCACTTTTCTTCGGCACCAGGATCCCCTGTTTTTCATAATAGCGCAGCGTGTCTCTCGTCGTCTGACACATCCTGGCAAATACTCCCGCGCTGATGCAATATTCCTCTCCCGCCATGTTTTTCCTCCTATTTTTTTCGATATTTCTATGTTGTAATCCGGTTCCGGATTTGTATTGTTACAGTTTTCTTCTTTTTTTGTATACTCCCCGTTCCTGCTGTTATTCGTTATCTTTTGTAACATTTGCATTCTTGACATGGGGGTTACACCCAGCTTTATTCTATCACAGGATAAAAATGCATAACACCCTGATTTCAGGGGATTTTATAATAATGGAGTTGAAATATCATGCATACATTAAAGAAACTTTACTGTCGTTGTTTTCAGATCAGTTTTCGCGCTGCCCTGCCGCTGATGCCATACCGGGAACCGAAGCTGATCGATGGATTTTCCGGTGTTTCGAAAGTTTTGCGGAAACATAACATTACCAGGCTTCTTCTTGTCACGGATCCGGGTGTGTATTCTCTTGGACTGACTACACCGCTGGAACAGATTTTGAAAAAAGCCGGGATCACCTGTATCGTCTACAAAGATACGGTGGCCAATCCTACTTCTGCCAACGTGGAAGATGCCAAAAACCTGTATCTGAAAAAACATTGTCAGGCGCTTCTCGCTTTCGGCGGCGGCTCTTCCATGGACTGTGCCAAAGGAGTCGGTGCCAGACTCGCCCGCCCGAACAAATCACTGGCCAAGATGGAAGGCATCCTTCATGTCATGCACAAGCTGCCCCTGCTGATCGCCGTTCCCACCACTGCCGGAACCGGAAGCGAGACAACCCTTGCCGCCGTCATCACCGATGCCGATACCCATCACAAATACGCGATCAACGATTTCAGCCTGATCCCGCACTACGCCGTTCTGGAACCGGAAGTTACCGTCGGTCTGCCGCCACAGCTTACCGCTACGACCGGTATGGATGCCCTGACACATGCGATCGAAGCATATATCGGCCGCTCCACCACGAAGCAGACCCGAAAAGCCGCGATCGAAGCGATCCAGCTGATCTTCCAGTATCTCCCGGTTGCCTATAAAAACGGCAAAAACCGGACTGCAAGAAAAGAAATGCTCCGCGCCTCTTATTTGGCCGGTACTGCATTTACCAAAAGTTATGTCGGATATGTACACGCCGTAGCACACAGTCTGGGCGGTCAGTACGGCATCCCGCATGGACTGGCAAACTCCGTTCTTCTTCCGATCGTTCTCGAAGCGTACGGAAGCGCCGCGCACAAAAAACTGGCTCACCTCGCCCGGATCACCAAACTTTCTTCTTCCCCGGACGATACCACCGCAGCCAATGCTTTTATCGCACATATCCGAAAAATGAACGCTTCCATGAACATACCGACGACCCTCGCCGGTATCCGTGACGAAGATATCCCGAAACTGGCCCGCTATGCCGATAAAGAAGCGAATCCGCTTTATCCAGTTCCGATTCTTTGGGATGACAAACAGCTTGCTTTGATGTATCATCTGGTACAGGAGAATAAAGAAAAGGAGAATAACAGCCATGCAGAAACAGGACATCGAGACTATGCTGGCATCTCAGCGTAAGTTCTTCGCCACCGGAAAGACTCTGACGATCTCCTGGCGTCTCGAACAGCTGAAAAAATTAAGAGCTTCTATGCTTCGCCACGAAGAGGATCTGTACGAAGCATTGAAAAAAGATCTGGGAAAAAGCCGGATGGAAAGTTATATGTGTGAGATCGGACTGACCCTTTCTGAACTGACCTGGATGGAAAAGCATATCCGCAGGCTGACCCATGAAAAACGGGTTCCAACCCCACTGGCACAGTTCGCCGCAAGAAGTTTTCAGTCCCCGACACCGTACGGCACGGTTCTGATCATGAGTCCATGGAATTATCCGATACTCCTGACACTGGAACCTCTGATTGACGCACTAGCCGCCGGCAATACCGTCATCGTCAAACCAAGTGCCTACGCACCAGCTACAAGTGCTGTGATGGAAATGATCATAAGAGAGACTTACCCTCCGGAATATGTCTGTATGATCACTGGCGGCCGTCAGGAAAACCAGGCCTTGCTTACACAGCGTTTTGATAAAATCTTTTTTACCGGCGGCAAAACCGTAGGCCGTGAAGTGCTCCGCCACGCCGCAGAGTATCTGACTCCGGTTACCCTCGAACTCGGCGGAAAAAGCCCGTGTATCGTGGATTCCACCGCAAAGATTCCATTAGCTGCCAGACGTATCGTCTTTGGAAAATACTTAAATTGCGGACAGACCTGTGTAGCCCCGGATTATATCCTCTGTGATGTTTCCATCAAAGATGCCTTGCTTGCAGCAATTCAGAAAGAAATTACCAGACAGTTTGGAGATCGTCCGTTGGGCAATCCGGATTACGGAAAAATTATCAACCAAAAACATTTTGAACGGATCCTTGGTCTGATCGAAAAAGAAAAAATAATCTGTGGTGGTGAATCAGATCCTTCTACTCTTCGCATCGCACCAACCGTCCTCACCGATGTTTCCTGGGACGATCCGCTCATGGGGGAAGAGATCTTCGGACCGATTCTTCCGGTGCTGACATATTCCTCTCTGGATGAGGCGATCCGCATCGTAGAATCTCACCCCCATCCACTGGCATTATATTTCTTCAGCGAAGACAAAAAAGCGCAGAAAAAAGTACTGGATCTGTGTCACTTCGGCGGCGGCTGCATCAACGACACCATCATCCATCTTGCTACCAGCGCCATGCCATTTGGCGGTGTCGGTGAGAGCGGAATGGGGGGATACCACGGCGTGGAAGGCTTCAAAACCTTCAGTCACACCCGCAGCATTGTCGACAAGAAAACCTGGATGGATCTTCCGATCCGGTATCAGGAGTATGTAGGATGGAAAGAGAAATTGTTGCGGATGTTTCTGCGATAGGTTAGATTACATATATCAAACTATCATCGACAATACTTTCGTACTGTTGGAACAAAAATACAAAAGAATACAAAAAGTGGTGTGTTCATTGTTTGACATGACAATGAGCACACCACTTTTTATTTACGCAAACAACGAGCCAAAGTCCATACTCGCATGAGACCTTGGCGACTGTCGCGATAACGAGTAAAATTCGCGAAGCGTATTTTATCTCGTTTAGGCGATCAACGAGTTAAAGTCCATGCTTACACGATTACCGAGTCAGCGTTCACCCTGCACAAGACTTTGATGACTCTGATAATACTGTGTATAATACAAAAAAACCTGCAGGATACATTCTCTTGTATCTTACAGGTCTCATCTATCTCGTTCCTCCCGGAGCCTTCCCACACCCTTTTCCGGCATAAAAAAGCTCCCCCAGTTGGACTCGAACCAACGACACTGCGGTTAACAGCCGCATGCTCTACCGACTGAGCTATGGAGGATTATTTCTTTTTTCTTATCTCTCTTCTTTGTTTCTTCTCTCTCCCCATGTACCTTCAAAACTGCACACACGTAACATCCACTTTCCTACTTCCTGCGGTTGACCGCTTCCAGGTCAAACCCTCGACCGATTAGTAACAGTCAGCTCCATACATTACTGCACTTCCACCTCTGCCCTATCTACCTCGTCGTCTTCAAGGGGTCTTACTTCTTTTATAGAATGGGATATCTCATCTTGAGGGGGGCTTCACGCTTAGATGCCTTCAGCGTTTATCCCTTCCGGACTTGGCTACCCTGCCATGCAGCTGGCACTGCAACAGGTACACCAGCGGTCCGTCCATCCCGGTCCTCTCGTACTAAGGACAGCTCCTCTCAGATATCCTACGCCCACGCCGGATAGGGACCGAACTGTCTCACGACGTTCTGAACCCAGCTCGCGTACCGCTTTAATGGGCGAACAGCCCAACCCTTGGGACCT
>ERZ506742.207-NODE-207-length-29843-cov-21.7925_pt1 | contig 29843 bp, 36 predicted proteins | sample MGYA00512570_ERZ506742 | MGnify/ENA metagenome assembly ERZ506742 | reverse complement strand
AGTCATCGGGCATTATCTGAACATAAAACACTATCAATAAGTTGGAGTCATTACCGACCACTATTAAGTCATGTAGCTGGTTTTATTTCAATTGAACGTTTTCAAAGTCTAGCTACAGAAGGAAAAATGTTATCGCTATCTTGGTGGGAAAACGAATACGCAGTTCTGCAATGGAAAAATCATGTTTTACATGCGAAAGCTCAACAAGAAGGGCGAGAGTCAATATTTGATTTTTACAAAATTAGTATTGCTCATATTACTCGCGAATATTCATTTAAAAAGGACAAGGATAATGTTTGATGTTCACGTTGTTTTAGATAATCAAATAGGACAATTAGCATTACTAGGAAAAACATTAGGTAATAAAGGTATTGGATTGGAAGGGGGAGGGATATTTACGGTTGGTGATGAATGCCATGCTCATTTTCTTGTTGAACAAGGAAAGGAAGCTAAAATAGCGCTAGAGCAAGCTGGACTGTTAGTACTTGCGATCCGGACACCATTAATTCGTAAGTTAAAACAGGAAAAACCGGGGGAACTTGGCGAAATAGCACGAGTATTGGCGGAGAATAACATTAATATTTTAGTGCAATACAGTGACCATGCTAACCAACTGATATTAATAACGGACAATGATAGTATGGCTGCATCTGTTACGCTCCCTTGGGCAATAAAGTGAACTTGCGATGGCTAATTTAATACGAAAAGAGGTTACCTTTGAGTCCTCAATAGCCGCGATAGGGGCGGCTATGTCTGACATTTCACGAGTTAAAATACTCAGTGCTTTGATGGATGGGCGAGCTTGGACGGCCACTGAGCTAAGTTCTGTGGCGAATATATCAGCTTCAACGGCGAGCAGTCATTTATCTAAATTATTAGATTGCCAGCTAATCACAGTAGTAGCTCAAGGCAAGCATCGTTATTTTCGGCTAGCAGGAAAAGATATTGCTGAATTGATGGAAAGTATGATGGGGATCTCCTTAAACCATGGCGTACATGCCAAAGTTTCCACGCCAGTGCATTTACGAAAAGCACGTACTTGCTATGATCATTTAGCTGGCGAAGTTGCCGTTAAGATCTATGATTCCCTTTGTCAACAGCAATGGATCACTGAAAATGGTTCAATGATCACATTAAGTGGTATTCAATATTTTCATGAAATGGGAATTGACGTTCCTTCCAAACATTCACGTAAAATCTGTTGTGCGTGTTTAGATTGGAGTGAACGCCGTTTCCATTTAGGTGGGTACGTTGGAGCCGCATTATTTTCGCTTTATGAATCTAAAGGGTGGTTAACTCGACATCTTGGTTACCGTGAAGTTACCATCACGGAAAAAGGTTATGCTGCTTTTAAGACCCACTTTCACATTTAAGTTGTTTTTCTAATCCGCATATGATCAATTCAAGGCCGAATAAGAAGGCTGGCTCTGCACCTTGGTGATCAAATAATTCGATAGCTTGTCGTAATAATGGCGGCATACTATCAGTAGTAGGTGTTTCCCTTTCTTCTTTAGCGACTTGATGCTCTTGATCTTCCAATACGCAACCTAAAGTAAAATGCCCCACAGCGCTGAGTGCATATAATGCATTCTCTAGTGAAAAACCTTGTTGGCATAAAAAGGCTAATTGATTTTCGAGAGTTTCATACTGTTTTTCTGTAGGCCGTGTACCTAAATGTACTTTTGCTCCATCGCGATGACTTAGTAAAGCACATCTAAAACTTTTAGCGTTATTACGTAAAAAATCTTGCCAGCTTTCCCCTTCTAAAGGGCAAAAGTGAGTATGGTGCCTATCTAACATCTCAATGGCTAAGGCGTCGAGCAAAGCCCGCTTATTTTTTACATGCCAATACAATGTAGGCTGCTCTACACCTAGCTTCTGGGCGAGTTTACGGGTTGTTAAACCTTCGATTCCGACCTCATTAAGCAGCTCTAATGCGCTGTTAATCACTTTACTTTTATCTAATCTAGACATCATTAATTCCTAATTTTTGTTGACACTCTATCATTGATAGAGTTATTTTACCACTCCCTATCAGTGATAGAGAAAAGTGAAATGAATAGTTCGACAAAGATCGCATTGGTAATTACGTTACTCGATGCCATGGGGATTGGCCTTATCATGCCAGTCTTGCCAACGTTATTACGTGAATTTATTGCTTCGGAAGATATCGCTAACCACTTTGGCGTATTGCTTGCACTTTATGCGTTAATGCAGGTTATCTTTGCTCCTTGGCTTGGAAAAATGTCTGACCGATTTGGTCGGCGCCCAGTGCTGTTGTTGTCATTAATAGGCGCATCGCTGGATTACTTATTGCTGGCTTTTTCAAGTGCGCTTTGGATGCTGTATTTAGGCCGTTTGCTTTCAGGGATCACAGGAGCTACTGGGGCTGTCGCGGCATCGGTCATTGCCGATACCACCTCAGCTTCTCAACGCGTGAAGTGGTTCGGTTGGTTAGGGGCAAGTTTTGGGCTTGGTTTAATAGCGGGGCCTATTATTGGTGGTTTTGCAGGAGAGATTTCACCGCATAGTCCCTTTTTTATCGCTGCGTTGCTAAATATTGTCGCTTTCCTTGTGGTTATGTTTTGGTTCCGTGAAACCAAAAATACACGTGATAATACAGATACCGAAGTAGGGGTTGAGACGCAATCGAATTCGGTATACATCACTTTATTTAAAACGATGCCCATTTTGTTGATTATTTATTTTTCAGCGCAATTGATAGGCCAAATTCCCGCAACGGTGTGGGTGCTATTTACCGAAAATCGTTTTGGATGGAATAGCATGATGGTTGGCTTTTCATTAGCGGGTCTTGGTCTTTTACTCTCAGTATTCCAAGCCTTTGTGGCAGGAAGAATAGCCACTAAATGGGGCGAAAAAACGGCAGTACTGCTCGGATTTATTGCAGATAGTAGTGCATTTGCCTTTTTAGCGTTTATATCTGAAGGTTGGTTAGTTTTCCCTGTTTTAATTTTATTGGCTGGTGGTGGGATCGCTTTACCTGCATTACAGGGAGTGATGTCTATCCAAACAAAGAGTCATCAGCAAGGTGCTTTACAGGGATTATTGGTGAGCCTTACCAATGCAACCGGTGTTATTGGCCCATTACTGTTTGCTGTTATTTATAATCATTCACTACCAATTTGGGATGGCTGGATTTGGATTATTGGTTTAGCGTTTTACTGTATTATTATCCTGCTATCGATGACCTTCATGTTAACCCCTCAAGCTCAGGGGAGTAAACAGGAGACAAGTGCTTAGTTATTTCGTCACCAAATGATGTTATTCCGCGAAATATAATGACCCTCTTGATAACCCAAGAGGGCATTTTTTACGATAAAGAAGATTTAGCTTCAAATAAAACCTATCTATTTTATTTATCTTTCAAGCTCAATAAAAAGCCGCGGTAAATAGCAATAAATTGGCCTTTTTTATCGGCAAGCTCTTTTAGGTTTTTCGCATGTATTGCGATATGCATAAACCAGCCATTGAGTAAGTTTTTAAGCACATCATCATCATAAGCTTTAAGTTGGTTCTCTTGGATCAATTTGCTGACAATGGCGTTTACCTTACCAGTAATGTATTCAAGGCTAATTTTTTCAAGTTCATTCCAACCAATGATAGGCATCACTTCTTGGATAGGGATAAGGTTTTTATTATTATCAATAATATAATCAAGATAATGTTCAAATATACTTTCTAAGGCAGACCAACCATTTGTTAAATCAGTTTTTGTTGTGATGTAGGCATCAATCATAATTAATTGCTGCTTATAACAGGCACTGAGTAATTGTTTTTTATTTTTAAAGTGATGATAAAAGGCACCTTTGGTCACCAACGCTTTTCCCGAGATCTCATCTATTGAAACAGCTTGATAGCCTTTTTCAACAAACAATATTCGTGCTGAGTTAACCAGTGATTGATAGGTACTCTTAAAATTTTCTTGTTGATGATTTTTATTTTCCATGATAGATTTAAAATAACATACCGTCAGTATGTTTATGGTATCATGATGATGTGGTCGTGACAATCTTAAGAACATTTAGGTTATTTTATGTATATTGAACAGCATTCTCGCTATCAAAATAAAGCTAATAACATCCAATTAAGATATGATGATAAGCAGTTTCATACAACGGTTATCAAAGATGTTCTATTATGGATTGAACATAATTTAGATCAGTCTTTACTGCTTGATGATGTGGCGAATAAAGCGGGTTATACCAAGTGGTATTTTCAGCGGCTGTTCAAAAAAGTAACAGGGGTCACACTGGCTAGCTATATTCGTGCTCGTCGTTTGACGAAAGCGGCTGTTGAGTTGAGGTTGACGAAAAAAACTATCCTTGAGATCGCATTAAAATATCAATTTGATTCCCAACAATCTTTTACACGTCGATTTAAGTACATTTTTAAGGTTACACCAAGTTATTATCGGCGTAATAAATTATGGGAATTGGAGGCAATGCACTGAGAGATCCCCTCATAATTTCCCCAAAGCGTAACCATGTGTGAATAAATTTTGAGCTAGTAGGGTTGCAGCCACGAGTAAGTCTTCCCTTGTTATTGTGTAGCCAGAATGCCGCAAAACTTCCATGCCTAAGCGAACTGTTGAGAGTACGTTTCGATTTCTGACTGTGTTAGCCTGGAAGTGCTTGTCCCAACCTTGTTTCTGAGCATGAACGCCCGCAAGCCAACATGTTAGTTGAAGCATCAGGGCGATTAGCAGCATGATATCAAAACGCTCTGAGCTGCTCGTTCGGCTATGGCGTAGGCCTAGTCCGTAGGCAGGACTTTTCAAGTCTCGGAAGGTTTCTTCAATCTGCATTCGCTTCGAATAGATATTAACAAGTTGTTTGGGTGTTCGAATTTCAACAGGTAAGTTAGTTGCTAGAACCCATGGCTCCTTTGCCGACGCTGAGTAGATTTTAGGTGACGGGTGGTGACAATGAGTCCGTGTCGAGCGCTGATTTTTTCGGCCTTTAGAGCGAGATTTATACAATAGAATTTGGCATGAGATTGGATTGCTTTTAGTCAGCCTCTTATAGCCTAAAGTCTTTGAGTGACTAGATGACATATCATGTAAGTTGCTGATAGGTTTCCAGTTTTACGCTCCTAGGTCTGCATATTGTACTTTTCCTCTTACTCGACTTAACCAGTACCAACCCAGCTTCTCAACGGATTTATACCATGGCACTTTAAAGCCAGCATCACTGACAATGAGCGGTGTGGTGTTACTCGGTAGAATGCTCGCAAGGTCGGCTAGAAATTGGTCATGAGCTTTCTTTGAACATTGCTCTGAAAGCGGGAACGCTTTCTCATAAAGAGTAACAGAACGACCGTGTAGTGCGACTGAAGCTCGCAATACCATAAGTCGTTTTTGCTCACGAATATCAGACCAGTCAACAAGTACAATGGGCATCGTATTGCCCGAACAGATAAAGCTAGCATGCCAACGGTATACAGCGAGTCGCTCTTTGTGGAGGTGACGATTACCTAACAATCGGTCGATTCGTTTGATGTTATGTTTTGTTCTCGCTTTGGTTGGCAGGTTACGGCCAAGTTCGGTAAGAGTGAGAGTTTTACAGTCAAGTAATGCGTGGCAAGCCAACGTTAAGCTGTTGAGTCGTTTTAAGTGTAATTCGGGGCAGAATTGGTAAAGAGAGTCGTGTAAAATATCGAGTTCGCACATCTTGTTGTCTGATTATTGATTTTTCGCGAAACCATTTGATCATATGACAAGATGTGTATCCACCTTAACTTAATGATTTTTACCAAAATCATTAGGGGATTCATCAGGGTGATGCGTGCACTACGCAAAGGCCAGGCCTCAGCATTTTATTATGGTGATCCCCTGGGCGAAATGCGCCTGGTAAGCAGAGTTTTTGAAATGTAAGGCCTTTGAATAAGACAAAAGGCTGCCTCATCGCTAACTTTGCAACAGTGCCGTGCAGACAGAAACCGTAAACACCGGCATTGACATGCCGGGGAAGCCCTTATAGTACAATAATTCTCTATATCCAAACTGACCCCGATGAGAAAAGCATGGAGACGTTGAGCACCAATCTGCAACTCGCCCGGCTGGTTGGCGTTCAGGGGACGCCGGCAACCATCATTGGCGACGAGATGATCCCCGGCGCGGTATCGTGGGAGACCCTTGAGGCGGTGGTGAAAGAAAAACTGGCGGTGGCCCATGCTCAGTAAACTGCGCCGCTGGCTGCGTGAAGGCGCGATCTTACTGGTTGTGCTGGCTGGCGTGATAATCCTGCTGGATGTCTGGCGTTCTCCGCAGATGCCGGCCATGTTTGACAGCACGCCGCTGCATACGCTGGACGGGGAAACCGTAACGCTGGCGTCGATCAGTGAAGAACGCCCGGTGCTGCTCTACTTCTGGGCGAGCTGGTGCGGTATCTGCCGTTTCACCACGCCGGATGTCGCCCGTTTGCAGTCGGAAGGGGAGAGCGTCATGACCATCGCGCTGCGTTCCGGTAATGACGGGGAGGTTTCCCGCTGGTTATCGCGTAAAAGGGTGACGTTCCCCGTCGTGAATGATAGCGGCGGTGAGATATCACGAAACTGGGAAATCAGCGTCACGCCAACGCTGGTGGTGGTGTCGAAGGGGCAGGTGGTAACTACGACCAGCGGCTGGACCAGCTACTGGGGCATGAAGTTACGTCTGTGGCGGGCAGCCATGTTTTGATAGCGTGCCGGGGAAACCCGGCATTTTTTAACCCATTGTAAGGATGTGTAAAACGAGCGGAGAGCGTGTTTTCTGTTATTTTTGCTGCTTTTTTACCGACGCCAGTTATTATTTTTTACCGCTGCCTGACGTTGCAAACCTGAATTGATAATGGCATATCTGTTTTAATTGAATGAAAGTCTGTGATACGTTCAGGCGATTTTTTCGATTTCCATTTTGACAGGGATAACAATTCAATGCGCAAGGGTAAAATTATTGTTGCATCAATGATGGTGCTTTGTGTCCTTATTTTTGTTGCGGCGGCGGCATGGTTTATGCTGTTCCAGGGAGAAATGACGGAGCCGACAGAGGAGGAAAAACAGGCGGCAATTTTACACGCTGCGGGCCTGATGAAATCAGAGACCCAGGATAAAAAATCAGTCGAAACGCTCTATCATCGTTATATTATTCAACGCCATGTTAATTTAGATTCCGGCGAACTGGTGGCTGGCAGCAGCGCGGACACCGCGCGGCAGAAGTGTGAAAAACTTGCCCCTGAACGCGACCCAGCGCAGGTTCGTCAGCGCTGTACGGTGGCGGATGTGTTCTTTGTGAAAGATAAAAATAATGAAATTCAGCAGGTTATCATTCCAGTTACCGGTAAGGGTGCGAAATCCATGATGCATGCGTTTCTTGCTCTGGGGCTGGACGGTCGTACGGTGAGAAATCTGTATTATTATCAGCAACGGGAAACGCCGTTTCTGGGGGCTAGGGTGGAAGACGCCAACTGGCGCAAACAGTGGCCAGGGAAACGATTATTAGATAACAGCGGACATCCTGCATTGAAAATAGTACAGGATAAACCTGAACATGCCGATGAATATACCGTTGACGGTATTTCCGGTGCGACGTTGACATCAACCGGCGTTGAGAAAAGTATTAACTACTGGATGGGGCCGCAGGGATATGGTCAATTCTTACAGCGTCTTGCCAGCGATCGAAATAACCTTAATCTTTGAATATTGCTGTACGCAATAACGCGTTTTATTTCTGCCTGCCGATAATGAATAATATCACTGTCGGCAGGGGGATTTATTCCTCTGTTACCGCGCCTGCCTTGCCGTTAATTCCATGAGAAAAACAGGGAGATAACGTCCCTTTTATCAACGCATAATGTGTGTGTTCATCACGATTTGATGAAATAAGTTTACATAACTTGTCGTCTGCTGACATTTTTATGATCCAGGTCATGTATAACGCGACAAAAAGATATGATAATAATTATCATTTGTATTCTTTGGCGGTGTGCACGTGCGTAACTTCCGTAACTCTTTGTTGGTTACTCTCTTTGGCTTGTTTATAAGCATGAGTGTCTGGGCGTCGACGAATTATGCGCCTTTGATTGAAGATATCGAGCAACGTCTTGATAAAACAGCGGAACTTTATCAGCAACAGCATGCCGACGAGGCGCGCCGCACGGTACAAATGGCCTATTTTGAGGTGTTCGAGAACCTGGAAGGGCCGATCCGCATCAACATTTCCGCGCGCAAAAGTTACGAGATGGAGAGCGCATTCGGCGAGATCCGTCGAATGATTGGCGAGAAAAAACCGCTCGCTGACGTCCAGGCGCGCATTGACTGGCTGAAAGCCGCACTGCGCGAAGTGGAACCGGTGCTGGATGGCGGACATCGTCTGGTGGCCGAAGAGCAGCACAACGCGCTGTCCAGGGACGACATTGCCGTTCACTGGCAGGAGAGTTTCAGGACGATCGACGATCTGCTGGCGCAGGCGGTCACTGAATATCAGGCCGGGAATTACAGCGTTGCCAGTCAGCACGTTCAACAGGCGCACTATCAGGGCTTTAAAAACTCTGAGATGGAGATGTCCCTCAGACAAAACCGTTCTGCAAAAGATGCCGCCTCCATTAACCAACAATTCTCATCCCTGATTGCGCTGACCGCGCAACCTGACCATCTCAACGATGTCTCCTATCAGGTCACTACGCTGCTACAGGATATCGAGGATATCTTACCCGGCTTGCCAACCACCCGTGACGATCAGCAGGTTGCCGCAGCGCAAAGCGCAGACAACATTCCGGCGGCGGACGAGGGAAATAACCGCACCGACTGGGCTGAGGTGACGACGGGAATTAACCAGAGCATTCAGGACGCGATAGCGCGCTATCAGGGCGGCGATGCGAAGAATGCGATTCTGGATATCCAGGATACCTACTTCGACCGCTTCGAAGCCAGCGGCATGGAAAACAAAATCGGCTCTCGCGATTCGGCATTTAAAACCACGCTGGAGGCGTATTTTACCCGCCTGGTCAGTCTGATGAAGGCCGGTCAGCCGGTTGAGCGCCTGAATGCAGAGGCCAGCGCGCTGACGCAGGATCTGCAAAAAGCCGTGACGATGCTGGGCGAAGGCGAAGAAACCCAGTGGAGTCTGCTGCTCTATAGTCTGATGATCATCGTGCGCGAGGGGCTGGAAGCGCTGCTGATTGTTGCGGCAATCGTGGCCTACATGGTGAAAAACAACCATCAGGATAAGCTGCCGCTTATTCGTCAGTCGGTAATTGTGGCGCTGATCGCCAGCGTCATCACCGCCGCTATCTTCCAGATGCTGTTTACTAACTCCGGCGCCAGCCGTGAACTGCTGGAAGGCATAACGATGCTGATTGCCGTCGTGATGCTGTTCTTTATGAGTTACTGGCTGCTGTCCAAAGTGGAAGCGCGCCACTGGAAAGCCTGGCTGGAAGGCAAACTGTCTCATTCCCTGTCGCGAGGCTCCCTGGTCGGACTATGGCTGACCAGCTTCCTGGCGGTGTACCGCGAAGGGGCGGAAACGGTGCTGTTCTATTACGCTCTGATTGGCGATGCAAACACGGTATCCGGCCATATGGCGATTGGCGCCGGTTTTGTGATTGGCTGCGTGGTGCTGCTGCTCGCCTGGCTGGTGATGCGTTACTCAGTGGTGCGCCTGCCGCTGAAACCCTTCTTTATGTTTACCGGCAGTTTCATGTATCTGATGGCCTTCGTCTTTGCGGGCAAAGGCGTTCTGGAACTGGTGGAAGGCAAACTGTTCCAGCCTACGTTGATTAACGGCTTCCCTGAAATCAGCTGGCTGGGGATTTATCCCTACGTGGAAACGTTGTTACCGCAGGTCGTATTGCTGCTCGCGGCGCTGGTGGCGCTGTGGGTGATGCGGCGCAAAAGCGCGGTTCCCGGGGAGACGATAAAAAATAACCCATAATCGTTGTATAGCCGTTGTTTTAGACGAGAGGATACGTTTGATGACCATGAAGAAAACCCTGATTGCCAGCGCAGTGATGGCCAGCATTTTCATTGCGCCAGCCGCGTTTGCTTTTAAAGAGTACCCGGCAGGCGAGCCTGTCACCATGAATGAAATGGAGCTGGCGGCCGTTTACCTGCAACCGATTGATATGGAACCGCGCGGCATGGGCTTACCGGCAGCAAAAGCCGATGTTCACCTTGAAGCGGATATCCACGCTGTAGAAGGCAATAAAAACGGCTTTGGCGCAGGGGAATGGATCCCGTACCTGACCATCAGCTACACCCTGGTCAACAACGACACGGGCGAAAAACAGGAAGGCACCTTCATGCCGATGGTTGCCAGCGATGGCCCGCACTATGGCGCGAACATCAAAATGATGGGCGTGGGCAACTATAAAGTGACCTACCACATTGAACCGCCGTCAAAAGCCGGGATGCATCGCCATACTGACAGCGAAACAGGCGTAGGCCGCTGGTGGAAACCGTTTGATGTGAGCTACGAGTTTAAATATGTCGGTCTGAACTAAAACCGACTAACCAACGCGCCAGGAGGATTCCCCCTTCTGGCGCGTTGGTCAGACCGATCATATGCCCGTCGCTTAATTCAACCCGCCGTACAGAGTCGAAGTTATGAGTTACTTTTTCGTCACGACGCTACAGGTCTTTTTCTGCATTGCGCTTCTTTCCGGTGTTCTCTGGAGTCGAAACGATCCTCCCTCTTTACGTCCGCTGACCTGGACGCTGCTGACCGGGCTGATTGCCGGCGTGCTGGCGGGACTGTTTATTCACGGCAGCCAACCGGTACAACTGCTGCTGGTTGGGGCGGAGGTCATGGTATCGCTGCTGTTTGTCCTCAGTTTCTGGTGGGCTTCAACGCGTATCCGCTATCTGTGGCAGGGGATTCTGATTTTCGGCGCTGCCCGCCATTGGGCGCTGGACCCTAATCTGGGCGGGCTGACCAGTACGCATGTGCTGAATACTGACCTGCTGTTAAACCTGACGGCCGTCGTTCTCGCTTTTGCGATCCTCTGTCTGGCGGGCGTACTCTGCGCGATGCTGCTGCGGCGTATTCGCGGCCTGTACTGGCCGTTAACGCTGATTCTGCTGGTGATGATCTGGCTGCCGCTGAGCGGCAACCTGCTGTTGTTGCTGATGAAATTACAGGTTGTTCCGCTGGGAAAATCACTGCTGAGCTTCGTGGCGAAAGTCACAAATAACACGGCGCTGTATAACTGGGCGGGAGCCGCGCTGCTGCTGGCCCTGGCGCTGTGCTGGCTTCCGGCGCTGTTGCGGGCTTTTCGACAGACGCGGGAAACCGAAGAACCGATTGCTCACCGTCTGGCGCTGGCGCAGCGTCGCAACGCTTTGCGGCTGTGGTTGGTCACAATCGGCTGCGCGGTGGTCGTTATCGCAGGCCAACTGTGGTGGGATAAAGTGGCCTCGCAGCCGCCGCAACTCTCTGAAGCCGTGCCCGTAACGCTGGGGAGCGATGGCATGGTGCGCCTGCCGGTTGAACAGCTTCGTGACGGTAAACTGCATCGTTTCGTCTGGGTGGCGGACGATGGCAAAGCGGTGCGCTTCTTCGTGATTAACCGCTATCCCGACAAGCTGCGTTTTGGCGTGGTGTTCGACGCCTGCCTGCTGTGCGGCGATCAGGGTTATGTCATGGAGGGCAATCAGGTTATCTGCGTCGCCTGCGGAGTGCATATTTTTATTCCGTCTATCGGCAAGGCCGGTGGCTGTAACCCGGTGCCGATTGAAAACTGGCACAATGATGAAAAAGAGCTGGTGATCCCCGGTAAAGAACTGGCGACAGGGGTGAACTACTTCTCGACGGTCATGACTATTAAAGTGACCGATCCGGTCGATGGTTCAACGTTGACCAATACCTCAGCCGATTACAAATACAGCTATGGCGGCAAGACCTGGTTCTTCTCGTCAGAGGCTAACTATGAACGCTTCCGTGAAACGCCGGAGCAGTTTGTTCCTGCCGACATGAGGGAGGAATAATCATGCTGTGGCGGATGTTACGACAATCCTGGGGGCGCAATTTACGCCGCAAAGTGCTGGCGATAATCACCGTTTTTCTGGCCTCCAGCCTGATCTCGGCGCTGCTGGCGGTGTCCATTGATATCGGCGACAAAATGTCCAGAGAGCTGAAGTCTTATGGTGCGAACATTTTGATTGAACCCGCCGGACAGGCTGCGCTGCCCGCGCTGTTTAGTGAGAGCAGTAATCCGCTTTCCGGTCAGGATTTTCTTGATGAAGCCGAGCTGCCGAACATCAAAGATATCTTCTGGCGAAACAACATTGTCGGGTTTGCGCCGATGCTCGGCGGCGAAGCCAGCGTGGAGGGAGAACCAGTGCGGATTCTGGGCACTTTCTTCAGTCAGCCAGTGGATATTCCTGATGAAGAGGGATATGAGACGGGGCAGAAAACGGTCAGCCCATACTGGCAGGTGACCGGCGACTGGCCGCAGGAACCCGCAGGCGCAGAGCCGCAGACCTTAGTCGGGCACGCGCTGGCGCGGCAAATGGGCTGGAAACCCGGTGATAAGCTGACATTACGTACCGAAGGCGAAGCAGTGCAGGTCACCGTCAGCGGTATCCTCTCCAGCGGCGGCGATGAAGATAACCAACTGGTGATGCCGCTAAGCACGGTACAGCACCTGCTGGGGCTCCCCGGAAAAGTGCAGGCGATTCGCGTCTCGGCGCTGACGGTGCCGGAAAACGAACTGTCCCGCCGCGCGCGGGAAAACCTGGACGCGCTCAATGCCGAAGAGTACGACCTCTGGTATTGCACGGCCTATGTGTCGTCGATCGCGCATCAGCTGGAAGAGGCGATTTCCGGTGCGGAAGTGCGCCCGGTATGGCAGGTCGCGGCGTCCGAAGGGGTGGTGATCGATAAAATTCAGTTGCTGATGGCGGTCGTTACCGTCGCGGCGCTGGTGGCTTCCGCAATGGGGATCGCCTCGCTGATGACCAGCACCATTATGGAACGCGCCAAAGAGATCGGTTTGATGAAAGCGCTGGGTGCGCGACAGTGGCAAATTATGCTGCTGTTCTACCTGGAAGCGGCGTCCAGCGGGCTGGCTGGCGGTGCGCTGGGATGTATTGCCGGGTGGGGGCTGGCGAAAGCGATTGGCGTCATGCTCTTCGACGCGCCGCTTAATTTTGCCTGGATTGTGGTGCCGTGCGTACTGGTGATTGCGGTACTGATTGCGTTGATCGGCACCTGGTTCCCGGCCCGGCGGATTGCCCGGCTGTATCCTGTGGAGGTGCTGTATGGCCGCTAAACGTACCATGCTCTGGCTGCTGGTGTGGCGGGCGCTGCGTCTGCGTTTTCAGCGGGTCAGCGTGGTGTTTGCCGCGCTGATGGTGGGGGCGACCATCGTGACGGCGCTTTCTGCCGTCTGGTTCGACATTAACACCAAAATGAGCGAAGAACTGCGCACCTTCGGCGCGAATTTTTACATCGGGCCGGGGCACGGTTCCAGTATGCCGCAGCAGGAGTTGCAGAGCATTCTCGATCAGGCGCCGCAGGGGCTGGTGCATGGCGCCAGTCCGTGGTTGTACGGCATGGCGCGTACCGAGCTGGAAAAAGTGGTGATGGTTGGCGTGTGGTTCGAGTCGCTGCAAAAACTGGTGCCGTACTGGCAGGTCACCGGTAGCTGGATTGGCGTTAGTTTTGACGACCGTAATGCGATGATCGGCGTCAAACTGGCGGAACGCCTCAACGTGCAGCCGGGCGACAGCATCACGCTGGTGGATCACAATCAGCGTAAGAATTTGCAGATTAAAGGCATTGTGGAGTCTGGCGATGCGACGGACAACATGCTGATCGTCAGCCTCGACGTGGCGCAGGCCTGGCTGCATCAGCCGGGCAAAATCAGCCACGGCTTGCTGAGCGTCAGTAACGATGTCGGCCAGGTGGAGAACTATGCCAGCCGGTTGCAGGCGCAGTATCCTGACCTGGAGATTCGTCCGGTGCGTAAGGTCTCTGCTTCCGAAGGGCAGGTGCTGGATAAAATTAAAGGTCTGATGGGACTGGTCTCGATCGTGATTCTGGCGCTCTCTTCGCTGTGCGTGAATACCACGCTGATGGCGATTGTCGGCGAGCGGGCGCGCGAGTTTGCGCTGCAAAAAGCGCTTGGTTCCAGCAACGGCGATATCGTGCGGCAAATTCTGCTGGAAACCAGCATCATCGCGCTGGCGGCGGTGGCGTGCGGCTGGGTGCTGGGATATTTGCTGGCGCAACTGTTGGGATTAACGGTGTTTAATGCCGCCATTTCACTGCGTCTGCCGGTGTTGCCCATTACTCTGGTGTTGTCTTTACTGGTCGCCATTCTGGCGGCGATTGTTCCGGTGCGACGCGCGGTAAGCGTCGAGCCTGCTAAAGTGCTGAAAGGAGAGTAGCGCCATGTCCGTTACGCATATCCCTCAGGTGGCGATCGAAACCCGCCACTTATACAAACGGTTCGGTGACGTTACCGCCCTGGATGACATTAATCTGCGCATTGCGCAGGGTGAATTTGTCGCCATTATGGGCGCTTCTGGTTCTGGTAAAACCACGCTGATGAATATTCTGACGTGCCTTGATACGGCGACGGAAGGGCAGGTGTTTCTTGATGGCACCGATGCCGCCGCGCTGGATGAAGAGGGGCGCCGTCGCTTTCGCGCCGAGAAAATCGGCCTGGTATTTCAGCAGTTCCATTTGATCCCGTTCTTAACTGCGCTGGAAAACATCATGCTCGCCCAGCATTACCACAGCGTGGTGGATGAAGCGGCGGCGAGGAAGGTGCTGGAACAGGTAGGGCTTGGGCATCGTGTGACGCACCTGCCGAGCCAGCTTTCCGGTGGTGAGCAGCAGCGTGTGTGTATCGCCCGGGCGCTGGTCAACGAACCGCCGGTTATTTTCGCGGATGAACCGACGGGCAACCTGGATGAAGAGAATGAGCAGCGGGTGCTGGATCTGCTCACCGATCTGCATCGTCAGGGGCGCACGATTGTGATGGTGACGCACAACCCTGCGCTTGGGCAGTTTGCCGACCGTATTCTGCGGCTGCAACACGGTAAATATCTGGGTGAGGAGGCCAATCAACATGCGCTGGCATAATGTGCTGTTACTCGCGGCGGCGATCCTGATAAGCGGGTGTAAAGAAGAAAAGCTGGCGGTCGGGGCACCGGCCCCGGCGCTGGCGGCGTTTGATCTGCAAGGCCAGGAGTCAGGCCTTGAACGCTGGCAAGGAAAGGCGGTGTACCTGAATTTTTGGTCTGCGGGATGCGGGGGGTGCCTAGCGGAAATGGACACGCTGGAAGCGCTGAGCAAAAAATGGGGCGATAAAGTGGTGGTTGTGGCGGTCAATACCGACCCTGAAACGGTCAGGATCAACGATCTGCTGGCAAAACATCAGATAACCTATCCGGTGGTGCGCGATCAGCTCAACATTACCCAGGAACGTTATCAGGTGATCGGCACGCCGACCTCCGTACTGATTGACTCCGAAGGACGCGTTCTGGAGCTACACCAGGGTATGCGTAAGCCGTCTGAGTTAGAGGCCACGTTTGCGCGCCTGGCGGCGCGATGAACGACGCGTACGGAGAGATACCCAATGGCATTTATCTGGAACGACGAAAGCCTTGCGATTCTGCGGGAAAACGCGGGCATCCTCACGACAGAGCAGATAGCGCAACTGCTTCACACTAATATTACCGCCGTGCGGAATATGGCCTATCGGCTGAAACTGAGCCTTCGGGTGACGGCGTATAATCACCGACGCATAGCGCAGGTTCAGGCGCTTTATGCCTCTGAGACGTTGAGTCTCAAAGAGATCGCGGCGAAAACGGGGCTGACGGCCAGTACCGTGCAATATATCGTGTACGTGAAATCAAAAAATAAGCCCTACGCCACCACGGAATATGTCTCTTTTGAAACGGAGAACGCCGTTCATTACCGCGTGCAAAAAGAATTTGTCGATACGGAACGTTCCCTGCTGGACAACATCTCTGATAACACGCGATTTCGTGAACTGTATCTGACGGACGGCACTTTTTATTGCGCCCGCAATATTAAGTATGAGGTTTTTATCTCGGAGTAACCGGAACACGCTGACCTGCCGGTTATCTTCTGGAATCTCCCGTTTTGCGAAACCGTTCCCGGAAAAATGTCATATTTCTGTCACACTCTATGAGGATTGATAACAACAAGAGGTTGTAGGGATGAAAAAATTGATACTCGCCGCCGCTGTGGCAGGGGCTGTTTTATTGTCGTCCGCCGCGCAAGCGCAGACAACGCCGGAAGGTTATCAACTGCAACAAGTGTTGATGATGAGCCGACACAACTTGCGCGCGCCGTTGGCCAATAATGGCAGCGTGCTGGAGCAGTCCACGCCGAATCAGTGGCCGGAGTGGGATGTGCCCGGCGGGCAGCTCACCACGAAAGGCGGTGTGCTGGAAATTTATATGGGCCACTACATGCGAGAATGGCTGGCGGAGCTGGGGATGGTCACGTCAGGCGAATGCCCGACGCCGGACACGGTATATACCTATGCCAACAGTCTGCAACGCACCGTTGCGACGGCACAATTCTTTATCACCGGCGCTTTCCCTGGGTGCGACATTCCGGTACATCATCAGGAAAAAATGGGCACGATGGACCCAACGTTTAATCCGGTGATCACCGATGACTCTGCGGCGTTTAGCCAGAAAGCGGTGCAGGCGATGGAAAAAGAGCGCAGCCAGATGCAGCTTGACGACAGCTATCAGCTGCTGGCGCAGATGACGGACTACAAAGATTCACCGTCCTGCAAAGAAAAACAGCAGTGTTCGCTGACCGAAGCCAAAGACGCCTTTAGGGAAGGTGCGAATAAGCAGGTCATGTCTTCCCAAGCTGACTCGTTGATTAAAATTTCGCGGATCTGGGCCGATTTTTGTCCCGCAAACACATCGAATCAGCCTATTTAGGCTATTTTTTCCACCATTTCTGGTGTTATTTCCGGTTTTTACTGAGATCTCTCCCACTGACGTATCATTTGGTCCACCCGAAACAGGTTGGCCAGGGTGAATAACATCGCCAGTTGGTTATCGTTTTTCAGCAGCCCCTTGTATCTGGCTTTCACGAAGCCGAACTGCCGCTTGATGATGCGAAACGGGTGCTCCACCTTGGCACGGATGCTGGCTTTCATGTATTCGATGTTGATGGCCGTTTTGTTCTTGCGCGGATGCTGCTTCAAGGTTTTTACCTTGCCGGGACGCTCGGCGATCAGCCAGTCCACATCCACCTCGGCCAGCTCCTCGCGCTATGGCGCTCCTTGGTAGCCGGCATCGGCTGAGACAAATTGCTCCTCTCCATGAAGCAGATTACCCAGCTGATTGAGGTCATGCTCGTTGCCGCGGTGGTGACTAGGCTGTGGGTCAGGCCACTATTGGCATCGACACCAATGTGGGCCTTCATGCCAAAGTGCCACTGATTGCCTTTCTTGGTCTGATGCATCTCCGGATCGCGTTGCTGCTCTTTGTTCTTGGTAGAGCTGGGTGCCTCAATGATGGTGGCATCCACCAAAGTGCCTTGGGTCATCATGACGCCTGCTTCGGCCAGCCAGCGATTGATGGTCTTGAACAATTGACGGGCCAGTTGATGCTGCTCGAGCAGGTGGCGGAAATTCATGATGGTGGTGCGATCCGGCAGGGCGCTATCCAGGGATAATCGGGCAAACAGGCGCATGGAGGCGATTTCGTACAGGGCATCTTCCATGGCACCGTCGCTCAGGTTGTACCAATGCTGCATGCAGTGAATACGCAGCATGGTCTCCAGCGGATAGGGCCGTCGGCCATTGCCCGCCTTGGGATAAAACGGCTCGATGACAGCGGTCATATTCTGCCATGGCAGAATCTGCTCCATGCGGGAGAGGAAAATCTCTTTTCGGGTCTGACGGCGCTTAGTGCTGAATTCACTATCGGCGAAGGTGAGTTGATGGCTCATGATGTCCCTCTGGGATGCGCTCCGGATGAATATGATGATCTCATATCAAATTGAATCAGCAATGCTATACACTGGCTTAATATTTACCCATACAAGTACCAATGCAGAGCTGAGCGGCAGCTATTATGGCGATACTAAAAGCTATGGTCTGGGTGGGTATACGTCCATCTTCTTTGATAACGGTTTTTATACTGATTTTATCGCTAAATACATCCATTCAACAAACGTTTATAGCTATTTAAGTCCAAGTGAACCGCCCCGGGTTTCCTGGAGAGTGTTTTATCTGTGAACTCAGGCTGCCAGATCATCGTTTCCGATGGAAGCATAATAAGCTTTTTCTGCTTCTGCCGGAGGAGTATGGCCCAGCCTTTCCAGCAATCGTCGATTGTTATACCAGTCCACCCACGTGAGTGTGGCCAGTTCCACTTCTGCACGGTTTTTCCAGCTCTTACGGTGTATTACCTCCGCTTTGTAAAGACCATTGATGTTCTCCGCCATCGCGTTGTCATACGAGTCGCCTGTACTTCCTGTTGATGCCAGTAATCCGGCTTCCTTAAGCCGCTGTGTGTAGGCCAGCGATACATACTGAGAACCTTTATCACTGTGATGGACCGTGCCGGACGGTCGACGGGCCCATAACGCCTGCTCCAGTGCATCCAGCACGAATGTCGTTTCCATGGACGATGAGACCCGCCACCCCACGATGTATCCGGCAAACACATCAATGATGAACGCCACATAGACGACCCCCTGCCATGTGCTGACGTAAGTAAAATCCGCCACCCACAACTGGTCAGGACGTTCTGCCACAAACTGACGGTTTACGCGGTCGCCTGCGGCAACGGCTTTCCGGCTGACGGTAGTGCGGACCTTTTTACCCCGGAGAACACCGGCAAGTCCCATAACCGCCATGAGGCGCGCCACTGTACATCTGGCTACCCTGATTCCTTCCCGTAACAACTGACGCCAGACTTTACGCACACCGTATACCTGATGATTCCCATCGTATACGCGCAGTATCTCTTTCTTCAGCCAGTCATCGCGCTGCGCACGGGCACTGCGTTTATCAGGATGATGTCGCTGTTGCTGACAGTGGTAATACGTTGACGGGGCAATATGTAGTTCACTGCATACCGGTCCGACCCCGTACAGCTTACGCAGCTTATCCAGCAGTGGCATCACTTTTTCCAGAGGCGGTCGAACTCCGCCTTCGCAAAATAAGCGGAAGCCTGGCGAAGGATATCGTTACTGCGGCGCAGTTCACGATTTTCACGTTCCAGCTCTTTCAGACGCTGACGTTCAGCGGTGGTGAGCCCGCCATCACCGCCTCCGGTATTCCGCTCATGCTGGCGTACCCAGACACGCAGAGTCTCCGGTGTACAGCCAATCTTTGGGGCAATGGAACAAATTGTCGCCCATTGTGAGTCATATTCGCCCTGACTTTCCAGAACCATACGGACTGCCCGTTGACGGACTTCGGGGGAAAAACGAGTATTTTTAGTCATCCTGTTTACCTCTTTCTCAGGAAGTTTAGTCTCCAGGATTCCCGGGGCGGTTCAGTTTTTTAAGATGGTGAGGTACTTCGGGTTCCTTGCCAACCGGGTGTGTGGAGAGAAGCTGCCGCAGGTGTACCGTGCTCTGGGGATGGATAAACCGGAAGCAGTGGCGAAAGTGTGCTATGCACAAATGGTGAAACAGTTCCTGAGTCGTGACCCGTTCGAATGCGTGCTGTGCGGCGGCCGGATGGTATACCGCCGGGCCATTGCGGGGCTGAATGTATCAGGGCTGAAGAAAAACGCGCGGGATATCAGTCTGCTGAGGTATATGCCGGCCTGACACAGGCTAAGTGTGCCCGGGAATCGGTGCAAGTATAAAAAACAGCCTGTCACGGTATAAAAATCGACCATGCAGAAATTATGCTGGTTATTTTACCGCTGCTGGTCCCTCATTCAGTGACTGCCCCAGGGTTTTTCATGCTCTCCTTATAGTACAATAATTTCCATATCCAAACTCACCCCTACTTTGACTTTTATCATAGTCAAAACCTCTTAACGTGAGTTTTCGTTCCACTGAGCGTCAGCCCTCTAAAACTACTGAATAATCAGTTAGAAAACAAACAATCGGAAAAATCTGGGGTTCCGGCCTAGAACCCCATGAACAGGCATAGCTGTGATTTCATTTAATTATTGGCACAAATCAGTTGATCGTACAATGCTGTGCCTGTCTCGTTTTCTGGAGATTCCTCAGCCTCATGGAGCGGCGTAACAGGCGTACCGGCAGGACAGAGATGTTTGCTTTTCCTAGTCCGGCCAGTTTAGTGGAATAACGGAGTTTTTATCCCATGTTTTTTCCCCCCGATCACGACTTTTTCAAATCAATGCTCAGAATACGTTCTTTAGCTCCTTCCACAAACACATCAGGATCCCAATCGCGGTTAAAGCCTTCTTTGATGCCAATGTAAAGGGTATCCATATCGTCCGACAACACCATCTGGTTTGGGTAGACCGGCATGTTAAATTCACGGGTGATGCTGTATTTGGTGGCATCCACTACGCTGATGGTGCCGCTAGTGAAGTTGGTGACATACAGTTCGTTATATTTCGGATTGTATTTCACCGCGTTAGCTCCGGCTCCTGTGTGCACATAGCCAAGCTGTTTACCGTCGCGTAAGTCAAAAATATAGAGTCCATCTTTTGTACCGGAACGATCGTCATGGTCGAATACCACCACAAAGGCACGGTCAGAAGCGGAGTCCACCGCCAGATTCTGCACACTTGTGATTTGTGGTCTCGGATCTTTCAACGGGATGGTACGCAGCAGCGTCTGATTTTTCGCATCAATTTCGTTGATGTAATCTCTTCCGCCAACGTAGATTTTCTGTGTTTTTTCATCCATCGTCAGACCATACGCTGTACCTTTGTAAGCATCCTTAACCTCGCCTTTTAAGGCAAGCGTCGTCCCGTCGAGCATTAACAGCTTATGCAGAGGCTTCATGCCCTCGGCCGTTTTCAGCATATTGCTATAACTCACAAACAGGGTATCGGAATCCTGGCTGTAAACCATATGGCGAAAATGCTCAAAACGCGAATCTGCAGCGTTTGCCGCTTTAAAACTTAACCTGTCGCTGGTTCTTACCAGTTTGCCGGTTGGGGTGTCAAACATACTGATACGCAGGGACGCTGACTGGGTGTGTCCGATATAGAGCTGATGTTTATTCTGATTTATCGCCAGCGAAAATGCCCGGTATGGCATCGTGTATTTATTTTCGACTTTCAGCGAATCTGAATTAAACGAATACAGATAGCCTTTATTGGCTTCACGATTTACACGATCGGTGACTGCTGCAAACACCTTTTTACTGGCATTATCAAACGCCAGTTCATAGACGCCTTCATCAGGGGACTGAAGGTAATTCGTTTTCAGGGCAAATCGCGAAAGTTCGCGTTCAGGTGGATCGATAGCCATGGCCATCGTGGGTAAAAATAGTGAAATTAACAGGTATAGCGGTGCTTTGGATAAAGTGAAAATATTCATTTTTCGTTCCTGCAATAAAATTGACATAAGAGAGAAAACGTATTGTCTGAACCTAGCGGAAATTGTCATCAGAAACGAATGTCCCCGCCAAATATCCATGTTCTGCCACGCGCGGAATTGGCTGGGTGGGTCTCGTCACCAAGACCTGGCATCATGTTGAGCTTATTCAGCGCCTCCGAATAATCTCTGTTCATCAGGTTTTGTACCGAAAGTTTCAGTGTCAGGTTGCGGTTGTACTCGTAAGTACCATAGAGATCGATAATCGTTGGGATCTGCGGCAAATCCTGTTTGATTATTGCGCCGGTATGTTCGTCCTGCTCAAAATCAGGCGACAGGCGACGAGCCTTGCCTGTGTATTTTATGATAGTGCCCAGGGTCAACGCGTTATCGAAGAAGCGAACACCAGTATCCAGCGTCATGTATTTTCTGGGCAGTTCGGTTATATCCCCTGCGCCAAAGTGGGTGCTGGCGATGGAGGTTGGCTGGTCTGTTTGCTGCTGGCTGAAAGAGAGTCGGCCAAAAGCAAAACCTGCATCATAATCCATCTCCAGTTCGAAGCCCTTTGCGATAACGTCGCTTGCCGAGTTAACGTAGATGTACATATTGTCGCTGTATTCATCGCTAATGCCCTCCCAGCCATTGCCAATCACCTCAGGCAGACTGCATTTACGACCTCCAGAACAAACCAGATAAGACTCGCTGTAGATGTAGTTCTGGATCCTGCTGCGGTACGCCAGAGCCTTAAAGCGCAGGGCATCCTGTTCGACCAGTAAATCTCTGGTATCAATGTTAAAACCCGCCTGCCAGGTTTCTGCACGTTCAGGCTTCAGGAATGGGTTCATGGATGCGCCTCCTGAATTAGAGAAGAACATCTCCTGGATGTTCGGGGCGCGCATGGATTTGCTGTAGCCAATGAACGGCTGAAGCCATGGTGTTACCTGAGCAGAAAGCTGAACTGAAGGGTTGAAGCCACCCTCTTTATCGTCAATATCGTAGCTACCCTGTGGCACGCAGATAACGCGTGAATCGCAGGCGGGCTTGTACCCTGTGATCCTGTTACGTGTGTAGTTGAGATTGAAATCTGCCTCCCAGATGCCGCGCGTAACCTTCAGCCCGGTATACAGCGCTGAAATATCCTGCTGGCCGGAGGGTGCGAACGGATTGTTCTCGATCGATTCCTGATTCGCTTTCGGGTCGCCCGCCGCTGAGTGAATGGTCCGGTCATAGCGGGTACGCATCAGTTTGCTGCCCAGCATAAACTCCAGGTCATTGTCCGCGACAGTGAACCGGCTGGTATTGTTGATATCCAGCGCGTCAGAACGATTTTGCGCTGAGGTTTTGTAGAAAGTATACAGCGAGCCATCACGATACTTTTGATTACCGCGACTGGTACTGGCCGTTACGTTAAAGTCAATTAATTCAGAAAAAGGGGTGTAATGATATTTAATGTAATAGTCGTCACTGGTTATATCACGACGTGTAAATTTATTTTCATAGGTTCGAGCGGAAAGTTCGAAGCTGTTAAATTCGTCTGGTCTGATATCCATTTTATACAGTTGGGATTTGGGGTTCTGCTTCATATATTTATCATAACCAAACTCTTTGCTGTTAATTCCAGAACCATTTGAGAAATTAGAGTACACAGAACTGCCGCTCACAGCAGCCATAACGCCAATGCTTCCCGTATCCGTAAAAGCGTCGCTTTTTCCACCAAGGGCGATCATTCCGCTGCGTCCCAGCCCATTACTACCGACAGAGAAACGTGAACGAAGGCCATATGTATTACCGTTAAATATTACATCGTCAACGCCAATAGTACGCATATTTGCACTACCGGCAAGGGCGTTGATCCCTTCAGAGCCACTGCTGTCACCGCGTGTAACATCAACTGCTACCAGTAAGTTAGGATCTATAAGTACGCCAGCCATATTGTTAGTTGAACCATGCGTCGTTGTTCCGGAGGTAGAGGTTCCGTAAAAACTCTGGGTAATACCATCGACCATAGTGTTTACACGACCAAATCCGCTCATGCCTCGAATATTCACACTGATTGCTCCCTGACCAGGATCTATTTGAGTATAAGTACCAGGCATACTACGCACTGTTGCGTCAAGTGATTGCAGGTTTTTGTCCGTTGTCCGGGAACTGGTCGCGCCTGTTTTCTCGAGAGCTTCCTGCTCACTGGTCGTCTTCCCGACAGAAACGCTGAGCGGACTGAATTCTGCCGCTCCTTTTTTGTCGGAATTAGTTTTTTCACTGATGGATTGTGAGTAAGCACCGCAGCTGAGCAATAATATGCCTGAGCCGATAGCCAGTTTTATAACGTTCATAAATTTCCTTGGGTATAATATTAATAAAGATAAGTATAACTATTTGTTTATTAATTATGTTCTACTGTCTTTTTGATTTTTTTGACAGTGGAAAAGTTTGATAAAATGTTCAGCATAAAAATGAAAATTAAATTTCAGTTAAATGAACTTGAACGGCCAATTATCCCTTTACTCCTTCAACTTAAAGGTAATCGGCATTTTTACTTTAAATAATCCTCCCTCCAATATTTCAGGCGGTGGTTTGGGAAGTGGTTGAGCGCGTTCTAAAACAGCAATAGCTTCGCGGTCAAGAGAAAAGGTTCCTGAAGAGATTTCCAAGAAACTACTGACAATAGTGCCTTCCGTGTTTACGGTAAAAGTCACGACGGCTGTGCCGGTTCGTGCACGTTTTCTGGCATCGCCAGGGTAACGTTTATAACGGTTTAGGTGGCCTTTTACTCTGCTTTCCCAAGATGCCTCAGAATTATCTCGCTTTGTTGAGTCACTGTTAAAAGGCGCAGCAATACGGGACGATTCGACCAGAGCCTGAGGTGCAGCATTACTGGAAACGGCTGTGGGGTTGCTGTCGCTGGTTTGAGCCTTTATCTTACGAGGTGGACGTGTCTTTTTCTTTTCTCCATCGGATGACTTTTTCTTCCTAGTTATTTCAATGGTTGCATCACTGTCTTCAGTGACAGGACGTTGTTGTCTGTCCTCAGTTTGTTGCTTTTCTTCTGTCACTGCGGACTCCTGTTGAGCGATTCCCACCGGAAGCGAAAGTGGAGAAGAAGGAGCCTCTATAATTTCTGCCCATTGCAGCATGATCGCCGGTGCAGGAGACATAGCGGGCTGAACTTCGGAAAAACGCCAGATAAACGCAAGGAAAATCAGTCCATGAAGCAGTAGAGAACAGATAAACCAGCTGCTCCATTTTACCGACTGTGAGAAGTGGAGAATATTCATCATCCATGGTTTACCTTTTTGTTGTATCTGGCGCTACAAACCACACGTAGTCAGCATGATCTACTGTGATGTTCATTCCTTTTTCTGCAAGCATCAACACCACTGGATGGGTGCCGGTGGCAAGATCTTCCATGTGTAACGGTACGCCCATGCTTTTTGACGCGTGATAACCACCTGCAATCAACAACGACGGTACCGGGGCACTCAGAAGCTGGCGGGCCATGTAGCGATCCCGCTGCTGCTGAATAGAGAGCATTGACGTCAGTTGCTGGCTTTCAAGGTTGCCTTCATGCATAGATATGATGGTTTCACGCAGAGCTTCTTGTACCACAGGTGCAGTGGATTTTTTTCCTTTAGGAAATTCGTTTTTTTTGTACAGTGCCAATATCTGCTCCCGGCCAATGTTGGCATTGAGCAGCGGGTAAGGCCCACGTAATAGCTGCATGACGATGTCGCCATACATCTCCCAGGACCACCCTTTTTGCCAGTTAAGTAGTTCCTGAACACGGCTATCTCGAACCACAGGATTATCTTTCAGCCAACATTTAACTTGGTTAACTCGGGGCTGTTGCTCTGACGTCAACATCTCAAGCAACACACTCCCCTGTGGTCGCTGGATGAGCAAATTTTGAATAAGCCAAAGCTCAATCTGATGATGCTCGGCATTATCGTGTTTTTCACCAATAATAAGATGTTGAGCGGTAGCAAGATCCGCCAAAAGCTCGCTGCTAGAAATAATTTTGCCACTGTGCAAATCGTAAATCTGCCCGTCAGTCAGGAAAGCTTTCTGCCCTGGCGCATCCTGCTTTATGGTGACATTCTGTCTGCAGGCTCCCAGACTAACACTAGCTAACGTTATCATAGAAATAAGGATGAACTTTCTCATATTCCCATCTGAAACAATATGTTTCCATATATTTATTGACAAAACATTAATTATGATAAAACATCAAAGAATGAATGTAAATGATTATCATTAACAACAAAAAGAATGCACTAGCGAGTGATGTTTACCAGCCGATATTATGGGTCCGCTTGGAAAACGGATCTATGGTCACTCCCGTTTTTGCAACACCGATTTTGACGATAAGTGGGCTTGCTTGAATCTATCCGGAGTCTGAATGGGATTTCATTCCCGCGCCCCGATGAGTTCCGCGCCTGATGTACATGTCGAAGAAAACGGCCGGCGGGGGGAATACGGCGCGCTACCTGGGTCGTTATCGGGGGGTGAGGGCCAATGGAACGAAAACGTACGTTAATGTGTGCGTATCAGCCACATACTGTGCGAAAGTTTCCGGCGTGAAGTTCCTGTGCGTGTATTTCGCAATGCTCTTGCCAATAGCCCGACATTCAGGCGGTGAAAGCGGAACGGGAAGCGATGCGTTGTACATTTCGACACGCTGAATCACGGCATCAAGCCACTGTGAGAATTCGGGCCAGCCCTGACGAATCGCCCTGTAAGCCCATTTGCGCGTCATTTCGAACAGGTGGCAGTTTCGCCCCATCCCGTAATGTTTATCGATGCTACGGCGCGCTGAGGCGCTCAAATCGAGATAATCAGCCAGTTCATCGAGGGTATAGGCTTCCTCTCGCCACTCCATCACCTGCCATTCCAGGTGGAACGGATTTTTACAAATCAGTCCGCTGTAGTTCACATCAGCACAAAGTTTCTCACACAGCGAACGTTCAATCGCAGCGGCGTATTTCAGCGCCTTAACCGAGCTGTCCGGCGCGGTTCTCACGGCGATATTGAGCGCGTAGAGCAGGTGAGCATGACCGTTCACAGGATTTTTTACGGTGATGTTCGGCGCGGGAGCGTTCCGGTCGCTCCAGTCAATCGCTGCCCCCTCGCGATCAACGTCAAAAACCAGCCAGAACTGCGCATGAGGCTGGTTCTGCCGGATCTGGACATGATTTCAGGGGCGTTTGTTTTTCAGTCGCTTACACTACACCCAACGGCAAATCCTGTCGATCCTTCCCGAAAACCCGATCCATTTACCATAACTCCCGTTGTACGTACCATGTAAAACGCCCTCAATCGCTTTCTGGCGCAAAAAACGCAAAAAGACAAGAAAACACCAGGCCAAACCAGAAAAACGCGCCAGAATCGTTTTTAGATGGCTGCATAACTATGCACGAAAGCGACCCGCGATCGGTTTTGTGTGTTCTGAATACCGAACGGGTCAAAATGACACGTTTTCTCTCCCTCAATGGAGCGTTCTATACAGAGATTTTTGTTCCCCTATCCATTATTCTGATTACCGGGTTTCCAAGCTGAAAACAGGACTTTTCTGCGACCAGTTTTTGCGAATATAGTCACATAAACCACCGATTGAGTGACAAATACAGGAGAATTTATTTTGAAATATGATTTTATCAATGGCAGTTCTATTTTAATTATAGTCTGGATGACTATAGCTGTAATAATCAGAGTCACAAACTGGAAATTCAACAAAAAAACAGCCCCAGCTATAAGCTTATTCTTAGCTTTCCCTGCATCTATAGTTATTCTGTTAGTTTATATTTTTTCTTCGATAAGTGATGTGTTTTCATGATTAATCAAGTTTCTGTTCAAATGCTCCTGCTGGCCCAGCATGGAAAAAGAAATTACGAATAAATGCACCCAGTGCCATTAACATCTATCTACACAAAAATAGAGGAAAACAATTTTGATATATCAAATAATTACAAGCAGCTCCATTCTTTTTATTGTTTGGGGGATTACATCTATAATAATTAGAACAAAGAATTATTTTTCTAAGAAGAAAACAGACCTTAATATAAGCTTTTTTATAGCCTTCCCTATTTCTATAACAATCCTTTTATTTTGCCGAGGTATATTATAAATATAACATAATACATCTATATGGGGTGTACATATCCCCACATAAAAACACATACTCTCATTAACACGGGAAGAAACTATGTTTTCCAATTCTCACTACATGTACATAATCATTCTTGTACTATGGTTTAGTATTCTCAAGTACTTACAGAGAAAGAATAGCATATTACATCCTTTATTTTCACTAATCCTGACACCACTAACCATTTTAATCATTAGACTTATGATAGATTTAACATACAACCAATAAATTATAAACAAAATAAAAATAGGGAACATTATATGCTTTATAAGATTTTCACATTAAACACAAAGATAAAAACAACTATCATTACAATATGTGCATTATCATATAATCTTACAGCGCAAGCTTCCCCGTCATACAGACCTCGTGATCGAGTTAATAAGACTATGATAGAACTACAAACTAACGGAGTAGAACGGCAACTTTTAGATAATTCTTGTGGCATAAGTTCTGGGGTATTTAAATAAAATATAAGACAGGCTGTCTATCTTACAGACAGCCTTTTTATAATAACAGAAAGAATATATATCATACTTAACGGAAGAGATAATATGAAAACAGTACCCGTATAAACAGCAAGCAATCCCATTTTTCCAGGTGTATCAGTAAAAAAACCGCTGTTCCAGAAATCAGGCCGGGTAAATTTCAGAGCTGTATCTTCAATATACCATTTTGCAACCGGATACAAAACCATTCCGCAGAGAGAAATACACCAGAACAGTAATCTGTATTTAAAATCATAATCCCATGACATATACAGCATATATCCCCCCGTCACCCATCCCCACCACATATTATTAAAATAATATTTTCTGTTCATCTGCCAGTTTTCCTTTCTTTTGCACTTTTGTCAGTGTACTGATGCATGACAACATAACCACAGCATGATAATAATAATCAATAACAATAAGCTGTGTCACGTTTACATCATGGAACGGAGGTGCTCCTGTGACTTTTGAGCAGAAAAAAGCCCGGGCCATTGCCCTGATGGACAGCAAAAAGATGTGGCGGAGCAATTATGCCCCTCCTCTTCTGCGTATTCTCTGGCGGCTGGGTATCCGGCTTCCGCCATTACCCTTTATGCCGTTCTGGCAGGTCACGGTGCTGACGGGGGGCTTATGGGGCATTTCCTGGGGATGTGCAATGTGGTTTATCTACTGGGGGCCGTCAGGAATGGTGGCAGGTGAGGCCATTATTATAAGTATCACGGGGGGGTTTTTGTCCGGACTGCTCATGGCCTCTTTCCACTGGTGGCGCAGGAAAGTTAACCGGCTGCCACCATGGGATGATGTGTAAACCGTGCACAGGCGTGTTCTTACGGAGCGGCACTTTCATTTATCTGTACGCGAACCTCCATTCCTGCATCGTGACAGGCCTGCAGCCACTGCGCCACTTCCAGCGGATCGCCCTCCCGGCGTACCACCCTGCCTTCTTTATTCCATAACTGCAGACAGGTGCTGCCGTCGAGACGCACCACAAAATCCCCACGGCAGGCCTGATACGTTATGCCGTTCAGCTCCACCGCCAGATCAGTGGCAGAAGTGCCGCCTGCGGGCAGCAGAGGCTGTGCCACGGCCCGGCCGGCGTCCGTCAGCTCCACTGCCAGCTGCAGGTTCGGAGCGCGCAGGGTACGCAGCCAGCCGGCATCCTCCAGACGACGGCAGGAGGCGCGCAGGTTTGGCCCGTAGACCGGGGCTTCCCCGCTTTGCTCCAGCACCCGTTCTATGTCCCGCGTCAGCACGGGTCCTGGCCGTTTTTCATCAAGGGCAGCCAGCACAATCAGCACTCTCCGCTGCAGTGGCGACGGTCGGCGGCTCTGAGTCATTTCCAGTCATCCTCCGGCCAGATGAGCTTTCTGAGGCGCTGATGGTCGGCGTCAATGATCTCCTGTCTCTTTATGGCATTCATTGAGGTATAGCCATTTATGGCCAGTTCATGCCAGAAGATCAGCACGGCTCCGGCTTTGGCTGACTCGCAGAGATAAGTTACGCCGTGGCTGTCCAGATTGCATTCCCGGATGCGTTTTTCCGCAAACCGGGTCAGTTGTTCATAGCTGAGTGAAAACGTCATTTCCTGATCCATCCTGTACGTTCCATCTGATAATGTTCTGACAGGTAAAAATCATATCCTGAACCGCCCCGGGAATCCTGGAGACTAAACTCCCTGAGAAAGAGGTAAACAGGATGACTAAAAATACTCGTTTTTCCCCCGAAGTCC
>ERZ506742.166-NODE-166-length-37449-cov-6.39552_pt1 | contig 37449 bp, 34 predicted proteins | sample MGYA00512570_ERZ506742 | MGnify/ENA metagenome assembly ERZ506742 | reverse complement strand
AAACAAATCCACCACCAAACTTAGCATGTCGATGCTTCACACATTCTACGGAAACCATTTTATGGGCAAAGAAGAATGATAAGAAGTCTCGGCATTTTTTTGATTATCAGAAGATGAAAAAAATGAATGGTGGAAAGCAGATGAAGGATGTGTGGATTGGAGCTTTGACGAAACCATCAGAAAAGACAGAAGGTAAGCATCCGACACAGAAGCCAGAATATCTGCTGGAAAGAATTATTCTTGCATCAACAGAACCTGAATATGTAGTTCTAGACCCGTTTTGCGGTTCTGGAACTACTGGAGTAGAGGCTGTGCGATTTGGACGGAAGTTTATTGGAATAGATGTAAGTGAAGAATACTTGGACATATCCAAGAAAAGATTGGAGAAGGTAGCAAATGACAAATAGAGATTTTGATGAATGGTTGAGTAAGTTCAGACCAAGTATATCGACATATGATTATTATGTGGATTTTGATAAGGTTTATAGAAATGTAGACGAAGTAAAGATTGAATTAAATATATTAAATTCGCTTATAGGTAGCAAGAATATAAAAATAGATTTTGTGAATTTATTAAAACGATATCCTGAAATATTAAAGGTAATACCAATCTTGTTGGCAAAAAGAGAGAATGAGATATATTGCCAAGATGAAAATGGTGGATTTTTGTATAAATTTGATTATGGTAAATGTTCTCCGAATAGCCATAGGTATTATGAGAGGTATACCTATTTTATGGAAAAGACGGGGCTGTTTGATTTGTTGCAGAATCATATTATAAAAGACTTAGTGGATTATGTAACAGGTGTAGAAACTGGACTGGATTCAAATGGTCGTAAAAATCGTGGTGGACATTTAATGGAGAACTTGGTTGAGAAATACATACAAGAAGCGGGATTTATACGTGATATTAACTACTATAAGGAAATGTATCTTGTTGATATAGAAAATAAATGGGGAATTGATTTGTCGGCGTTGTCTAATGAGGGAAAGGCTGCGAAAAGATTTGATTTTGTGGTTAAGACGGATAAAATGGTATATGCAATAGAAACAAATTTCTATACTGGTGGTGGGTCAAAGTTAAATGAAACTGCAAGAAGTTATAAGATGCTTTCGCAGGAAGCTGATACTATAGATGGATTTACCTTTGTGTGGTTTACAGATGGTATTGGTTGGAAAAGTGCAAGAGGTAATTTGAGAGAAACATTCGAGGTTATGGATACGATTTATAGTATTGATGATATAGAGAATGGAATTATGAATACATTATTTAGATAAAGGAGAAGAAACATGAAAAAGGTTAAGGTAGCTTATGAAATGATTTCGATTGAAGATTTATATGTTAATCCTGAAAACGATAGATACATCAATGATTCAGAAGATGAAATATCTGCAATGATAGATATGTTTGGGGTTGCAAATGGAAATCCTAGAATTGAAATGGTCAATTTGGCGAAAGATATAAGTGAAAATGGATTAAATCCTTTTGAATGGCCTATTGTATGGTATGATGAAGAATTAAAAAAATATATTGTAATTGAAGGAAACCGTAGGATAACTTGTATAAAATTGATGACGCAATTCAAGGAGAATGAGGAAATATTGAGGAGCATTCCAGAGGCTGAAAAGATTTATAAATTATCATATCCGGAGGGCGCTATAGAATGTGTTGTGTACGAAGATTTGTACGAAGCACAAAAGGTATTGGCTAAAATACATCAGGATATAAATGAAGGTATTGGAAGAAAACAATGGGATGCATATGCTAAGCAGAAAGCAAATTCGAAATTAGGCAATGGCTCCAAAACATATTCGATAATTCAATTTCTTAGAGAATATGAAGGTGTTAGTCCAGAATTATTAGAATGTATGGCGGGGTCAAGATGGACATCGAAACTTGAGAGAGTAGTTAGTTTTAGAAAATTTAAGGAAGTATATAATATTGAGTTTACTAGTGATTTTTCAATGATCTATAAAGATACCGTTGAGCAGGTGTATCATATGATGGAAAAATTAGTGATGGATTTAATTAATCTTCCGGCAACAGGTAATTTTAGAACAAAAAAAGATTTTGATAATTATACCGATAACTTGCCAGCTGAATTTATAACGCAGGTTCCAGATGAAAATGGTAAGAATGTAACTGAGAACAATACAGCAGAAAAAATAGGCGAGGAATCATGTCAAGTAAAAGACAGTAATGAGGTGGAAAGCCAAGAACAAAAAAATGATACAAACAGCCAAGAAGATGGTATTCAAGACGATGTTCAAGAAGAAAAAGAGCCCGAATTTGATACTCCAAGAAAAATATCTAATCAGCATAAAAGTTTAAGAAAGGCATTAAGATTGAGTAAAGACTATGCTGAGGATATGTTTGGATGTTTGGGAGAAAAGGGTAAAGAGATAATCATAGAATTAGAAAGTATTAACTATATAGATTATCCAAATGCGTCTGCAGCATTATGTCGTTCGATATTAGAATATGTAGTCAAAATGTGGTTGTTGGAAAGTAAGCATCCAGAACAGTTTAAAGAAGGCGATTTGCCAGGTTCGTATAATTCGTGTATAAATGATTTGGCAAACAGAAAAGTTCTTAATGACAAACAACACAAAATGTTGAGAAGATGTGCGAATAAAGAATACTTTATTGATTTTCTTAATAGTTGTATTCATGCTGATTCAAAAATATGCGTGCAACAAACTGCTTTGATAGATGGATGGAAATGCATAAGAATATTGGTAGAATTATATGTTGAAGGACATCAGAAGTAAATGAAAATTTTATTGGTCGAAGCAGATTACAAAAATAAATACCCACCTTTGGGGTTGATGAAAATTAGTGCGTATCATAAAGAAATCGGTGATGAAGTTATTTTTGTTAAAGGAAAAAACAAGGAGTTAAAAAATCAGAAGTGGGATAGAATTTATGTTACTACACTTTTTACATTTTATTGGAAAAAGACGGTTGATACCATAAAATACTATTATAATTCGGTAAATAATCCAAATGATTTGCATGTAGGTGGTATAATGGCAACATTGCTAGAACAGGATCTAAGAACTGAACAGGGGATACAGGGAATAACTATAAGAACAGGGTTACTTAATCAGCCTAATATGTTAGGAAATGAAACGGTTCCGGTTGACCTTATGACTCCTGATTATAGTATCATTGAAAAAGAAAGCAACAAATACTTAGATTATGAATACGAAGTGCAAAATGCATATATGGCTTCGACTACAAAAGGATGTATTAGAAAATGTAAATTTTGTGCGGTAAGTACACTAGAACCTACATATTGTGATTATATTGATATTAAAAGCCAAATAGAGGAAGTTAATAGATTGTACGGAGAAAAACGCAACTTGATGTTAATGGATAATAATATTTTGGCTTCACCACAATTAGAACAAATCGTAGATGATTTAGTTGAATTAGGTTTTGGCAGAGGAAACAAAAGTTATGAAAAGCAATCTGGTAAACGTAAGTTGAAGCAGACCAGATACGTTGACTTTAATCAAGGAACAGATGCCCGTTTGTTAACAGAAGAAACAATTACACAATTGGCAAGACTAGAAGTAAAACCATTGCGAATTGCGTTTGATCATGCAGATGAAGAAAATGTGAGGATATATAAAGAAGCACAATGGCTAGCAGCAAGGCATGGATTTAAGAACTTGTCAAATTATGTGTTGTTCAACTTCAAGGATACGCCGCAAGAGTTGTATTATAGGTTGAAGGTAAATATAGAATTAAATAAAGCCTTTGTGGAGGAAGAACTATATACTAGTATATGGTCATTTCCGATGAAATATATGCCTTTTACAGGAGAACACCGTAAGGATAGAAAATACATAGGAGAACATTGGAATGCGAAAATGTTAAGGGGGGTACAATGTATACTGAATGCAACACATGCAGTAGTGGGACCTAAAAAAGAATTTTTCAATCATGCATTTGGAAGTACATATGAGGAATTTGAGGAGTTGATATATATGCCAGAGCTATTTATTACTAAGAGAAAGGATAATGCGGATAAAATTGAGCAATGGAGGCACATATACAGAAACTTAGCTGATGCAGAAAAACAACAGTTTATTGAATTAATAAAAAACAATAGTTTTCCAGATGTTTATATTGAAAATGAGGAGATACGGTTATTATATAGTTGGTACATGAAGTAGTTTGTTGGTTTTATTGGTGACAACAAAATGACAATACAATCCCATAAAAATCCACACAACAGATGGAAATCAGACAAAACTCCCTGGTTTCTATCACCAAAACCAACGACAAACACCACAAAACAACTTTGCAAAGAGGAGTTTGAATAACGGATTAAAATGCCGAAAGCCTGTATTTATGCGGGCTTCCGGCATTTGTTTTATCAAATGGCTCTAGTTTGGCTCTATTTGTGGGCGGGATAAGGGTTGCGAAAGCACTGATGGAGAAATAAAGGCATAATGGTAAGGAAAAAGTGATATATGCATCTTGGAAGCACAGCAATACTGAAAATTATAAGTTCAGCTGGAACAAAAAGTATGTTATGTACTGGAGAATTCTGGGGATCTGTGGGGAGTAATTGCGGGGAAAAAGGGAAAAGCGTATAATGCAAGAAAATAATGTTTTTACAGTGTAAAATAGAGGAGAGAACTATCATGCAGAAAATACTGATTGTAGAAGATGATACAAATATCAATAATCTGCTTGAGGAAGCATTATCCAAAGCAGGCTATTCCTGTGAGCAGGCGTTTTCCGGAACTGAGGCAAAGCTGCTTTTGAATATGCAGGAGCATAGCTATGCACTGGTGTTGCTGGATTTGATGTTGCCGGGAATTACAGGAGAAGCAGTTCTGGAGGAAATACGGAAAAAGGGAAATCTTCCGGTTATTGTTTTGACTGCGAAAGATAGCTTGGATGAAAAGGTAAAGGTTTTAACTAGTGGGGCTGATGATTATATAACGAAACCTTTTGAAATCAGAGAGGTACTGGCAAGAATTCAGGTACAGCTTCGTCATACAGAAGAAAAGGAAATAAAAGAATCTAACCTTTCGTTCAGAGAGATGGTATTGAACAAAGCTACTTTTCAGGTCAGCATTGGTGGAAAAATACTTCCTAAGATAACAAGACAGGAGTTTGCGATTTTAGAATTACTGCTCAGAAATCCGAAGCAGGTTTTCAGTAAAGAGGACATTTTTGAATATGCGTGGGACGAACCATATATGGGTGAAACAAAAACGCTGGATGTACATATAAGCAATATTCGTAAAAAGATAAAAACAGTTACATCTGAGGAATATATTGAAACAGTCTGGGGAATCGGTTATCGTCTTCATCTATAATCTTTACTCTTTTTTTACTATTTATTTGCGTTTGATTAGGATTATTCCTTTATGATAAATGCAGATAAGAAAAAGGAGATGAAAAACTTGAGCGAAATGTTATTGGAAACAAGAAATTTGACTAAGCAATATGGACACCATAAAGCTGTGGACAGTGTCAATATGCATATTAAAAAAGGTGCTATTTATGGTTTTATCGGTCGGAATGGAGCTGGGAAGACAACTTGTCTGAAGATGATCAGTGGACTTTCCAAGCCAACTTGTGGAGAAATCGAGATGTTCGGATACAAGGGAAAGGATTTGCAAAAAGTTCGATCACGGATAGGATGTCTGATTGAGGCACCGGGACTTTATGGAAATATGACTGCATATGAAAATCTGAATATCAAATGCAAGCTGTTTGGAATAAAGAAAAAAAGTTATATTGAAGAAATATTGAGAATTATCGGTCTGGAGGATGTGGGAAAGAAAAAAATAAAACATTTTTCACTTGGAATGAAACAGCGTTTAGGAATTGGTCTTGCTTTGGTTGGAGAACCAGATTTATTAGTTCTTGATGAGCCAATCAATGGATTGGATCCACAGGGGATTGCAGAGATCCGGGATACGATTCAGAGACTTCAGAAAGAGAAGAATATGACAATATGCATTTCCAGTCATATTCTTGAGGAATTATCGAAGATTGCTACTGATTATGGAATTATTCATAATGGAAGTTTATTACAGGAAATTACAAGAGAAGAATTAATAAGAAGATGCAGTGAACGGATAGAGTTGACATTGGATCATCCGAAACAGGCGATTCCGGTGATGGATTCTATGGGATTTACCAACTATCAGGTAACAGATAAAGAGCATATTCATATTTTTGAACGATTGAATGAAAGTGCAGCGTTGAATATGGAACTTGCAAAGTCAGGAATTCCGGTAAAAGGGATTTCCATAACCAGTGAAGAACTGGAAACTTATTTTCTGAATCTGACGGGAGGTGCGGATCATGCTTAATATAATAAAAATGGATTTATACCGGATGCTTAAAACCAAAAGTATGTATGTAATCTGGATCGTACTGGCAGCAATATTATTGATTACAACATCTTTATGCAAGACAGATTATGAGCTTTTGACTGAAAAGGATGCCATGAAACAGGAGCAGGTTACTGAACCTGCTGTGGATAATATTAATGTTGGAATGATGGTAACGCTGCCTACGGAGCCGGGAGAAAAGGTGACGGTATATGATATCTTTTTTGCCAATTCCCAAGGAAAATTGTATGCACTGCTTTTGGTGATTTTTACTGTTCTGTTTTCAACAGCGGATATCAGTAGCGGATATATTAAGAATATAGGAGGTCAGGTTAGAAATAGAGGAACTCTGATTTTTTCCAGGGCAATTGCCTTGGCTGTCTTTACGGTACTGACAATGGCAGGTGCATTCTTATTTCAGGCAGCGGCGAATGGTATTGTTTTCGGGGAATTGGAATGGGGAAATACAAAGGCAATTTTATCTTATTTTGTGACTGAACTGGCTCTTCATTATGCACTTGTGCTGATTTGTATGGCGATTGCAATTATTTTGAAAAATAATGTAATCAGCATGGTCATTGCTGTCTGTCTTAGCATGAATGTAATGACCATTGTGTATGGGGTGATCAATAGTGCCATTCAAAAAATAGGAATTCAGAATTTCCAGATTTATAAGTATACGATAACAGGAAAATTATCACTGCTTCCTATGAATCCGAGTGGAAATGAGTGTTTGACGGCATTTGGTGTGGCAATAGTGTTCATCGTTATGATGATATCAGTAAGCAGCGTTGTTTTTCAAAAGAGGGATATTTAACGGATGTATATCGTAATTGGGATATTAGCAGGAATTATTATCTTACAATTTATTGTTATGTGGAAATACCAGCGGCAGGTGAAAGACATCTGCCGCCAATTGGCGTTTATGATGAAACATGACAGTAACATGTTGATTAACCATGAATTTGATGTGGGTGGAATAGGAAAGCTTTCTGACAAGTTGAATGAGCTTCTGGAACTGCGAAGAAAAGAGAAGCAGCATTATCAGGAGAAAGAAGCTCTGATTACGGACACTTATACAAATCTTTCTCATGATATCCGCACACCACTGACATCTTTGGACGGATATTTCCAGCTAATGGAAGAATGTGAAAATATAGAGGATCAGAAACGTTATTTAAGCATTATCCACGAAAGAATTCATAGTCTGAATGAAATGTTGGAAGAACTTTTTATGTTTACAAAGTTAAAAAACGAATCTTACAGTTTGGAATTGACATTGTGCTGTATGAACCGGATTTTGAAAGAAACAGTTTTTTCATACTATGATGAATGGGTAAGAATGGAAATTCAGCCGGATATTCAGATTACGGAAGAACAGTTGTATATACATGGAAACAGGCAGGGACTCCGCCGTGTTATCCAGAATGTGATAAAAAATGGGCTGGATCATGGAGAAAAGAAGATTAGCATTGTGTTGGAACGTGATCAAAATCAGGCGGTGCTTAGAATCAGCAATCAGGTTACACATCCAGAACAGATTAATATAGATCAGGTATTTGAGCGATTTTATAAAGCAGATGTTGCCAGGAGTAAAACATCTACTGGATTGGGACTATCTATTGCAAAGGAGTTGGTTAGTCGGATGGATGGAGAGATTGAAGCAAAAATAGAAAAAAAAGAGTTTATTGTTGAAATGAACTTTCCGATTGTAACCGATGCTAAATAGTATTTTGCGACGTAGAGGGATAATCAATAACTTTTATTTATCCTTGCAGAAGCATTAGTTCTTATGTTAGGATACTATCTAAGGAAAGTACCCATGACAGGGCGTTAAGCGTCCGGGGGACACTTGTTTAGCACCGACCGAAACGGAGTGTAGACGTGGCGCCGATGACGGCTTATGAGATCATTTCGATTTTCATTGGGATATTAGCATTGTTGATGTCCTTTGGTAGCTTGATTTTTGCAGACTTAACTCAACAGAATACGAACGAAAAACGCATGTCAATCAACTTGACATGCGTTTTTTATGACCATTTTTTACAGCTTGTTTAGCACCCTGCTTTGCAACAATACAACAATATTCATCGTATTTATGCGATGTATGCAGGCTTTCCAATTACAACCGACTCTTCACATAATCCCGGATAAAGAAATCATCTCCCGGCATCTGGCAGCCGACGATGTAAAGCCCCTCATTATCAGAGCAGCGGATAACACGTCCTTCCAGTACGTCATGCTGAGGCAGGTCAAAGTTGTGAATTTTCACACGGATGTCGACGCCCTTATGGGTAGCAAAGTAGTTGTCATGTGTCAGAAATGCAAAGCCGTTTGCACTTAAGTTATCGAGCTTGCCTTCCATGGTTGTTGTGCCATCTGCCAGAGTAATCGTGCAGGCATTGGAGATATCCAGACGAGGGTATTTCCGGCGGTTGTTAATCTTCGGACGGGATTCAATCTGAATCGTGAAGTGGGAAGCCGCTTCTTGCGCGGTATGCACAATCTTAGCCGGATCCCAACAGTAAAGCACGTTGCCGACGGTTACCTGCAGCTTACATTCTGTCACTTCCGTAAGCTTCGGTGCATTTGCAAGGAAGATTGATAACGTATTATTCTCACGTGTCAGTACCTCGCCGTAATAGTTCTTTCCATCCTTCAGTGTCACACTCAGTTTCATGCCAGGCTGCACATCTTCGGTTCCCATGAAACCACCGATTCCAAGCTCGCACATGAGGGATTCGATGACGGTCTCAATGGAGTTGATGTTGTTGGCTGATTCATCGTATTTGCTGAGCATGCGGTTGTTGATCTCGTTGGAGTCGCTGATGCAGGTTGTCATGTCGCCCACGATATCCGTTACCTGATTCAGATTGTCCACAAGATGGATGTTGGAAGCCTCGACTTCCTTCATGGCGTGGTCGATGACCTGAATATTCTCACCGATCTTATTCGTATCGGAAGCGATTTCCGTCATACTCTTACCGGTCTGCGTGACCTTCGTCAACGTGAGCTGGATCAGCTTCAGGGTTTCTTCCATCGAAGCGGTCATCCGCTCAGAAGTCTCTTCGAGATGCTCGAGAGCCTGCCGAATCTGATTGGAAGAGGACTTGGTCTCCTCGCTTAATGTACGGATCTGCTCGGCTACGACTGCAAATCCCTTTCCGGATTCGCCGACGCGGGCAGCTTCAATCGATGCATTTAATGCAAGAAGATTCGTCTGGGATGTGATATTCTCAATGACACCGGTTTCGTTCTTCACCATGGCGAATTCAGACTTGAAATTCTGCAATGTCTGCTCAATCTCCCCGGAGAGCGAAGCCATCGTGTTCGTCGTAGTTACAAGATCTGCCAGATCCTCGGAGCTTACCTTCGCGTGCTGCACCGAAGTGCTCGTAAGTGAGACCATTTGCTCAATCATCTCTGCCACATGGTTGACCTGTGCGTGTATGTCGGATGTCATTTCGTTTGACGAGGTTGTACTGCTCTGCAAGTCAGAGTTATGATCGCTGAGCCGGTTCAGGCTGTCTACAACAATCGTGGCACCGTGTGTGTTCTCGGATGCAAGCTCACGGACAACGGTAATGCCGTTTGTGATCGTGTTACATGCCTGCTTTACCTGTTCCACAGTCGTGACAACACGATGAAGGTCTGCCTTGATGCTGTCTGTCATGGCACCGTCAGACTCAATCAGGTGCTTGATGGACATGACATAGCAGATATAGCAGAGTATGATACAGGCGAGCTCGAGCTGATAATTCTTCATATCGGAGGCGGAGTTGAATCCCTGTGAGATACGATAGGCAGCACCTCCGACGATAATCAGAGAGTTTGCGATTCCGCAGCTTACCATGAATCGGATACTCTTATAGAGGACCAGAAGACTGGTCACGGGCAGGATATACGTGAATGCAATCGGTGATTCTGTCGTGCATAATACAAATGTATAGAAAATGCCATAGCCGATCACGAGGTTGAATTTGTATTGGTCGGTATCGAAGCCTTTCACACGAAGCAGAATCTCCCCGGTGATGACTGGCAACCAGCAGAGCGCTAAAAAGATAATATAATAGGTAGTGCCACGTAGATGGTTCGCCACATCGGCACCATAGTTTGCAGAAAGCAATGCGGCGAAGATGATCCAGATCCGTCTGGCTCTCCGGTTCGCCTTTTCCTTAAAAACAGATTCGTCGTAATTCATAATTTTTTTCCTTCGTGGAATATATATCCGTGGCAATCTGTTGCTCATCAGTTTCATTCGTTTTTATAAGGTGTCTGTAAATACATCTGTCGTAAACTTTATTATAGCATAGTATTGTTATAAATGTAATTACAGAAAATGTATTTTCTTCTGGGGTGAATGTGAAAGAATTGGTAAATAGGAAAGTACAGATGTGGTTGAACTTTTGCTGTATCCATGTTATAATAGAATATTATGAATTGAGGAAATATACGAATGAAAAAAATGGAAAACAGAGTATTAAAAGCAACGAATAAGATAGAAAAAAGCTGTGCCTTTGGTGCGATCCGCCAGGGGATGATTATGCTTATTCCCCTGCTTGTTGTTGGCTATGGCGCATTGATGATCATGAGTCTGCCGATAGCAGGCTATCAGGATTTTATTGCACATATCTGGTCAGGTCATGTTATGGATATGCTGCAATTTATATATCATGGTGTAAATGATTTTTTTGCGGTTTTGCTTGCAGTGACGACGAGTGTCAGCTATGCGCTGATCAAATCCAGAAAGAAAAGTGGATTTGTGGAGACGGGGGATGCGATTGTACTGGCGGCTGTTACGCTTGCCAGTTTTGCCGGATGTGCAGGAATCCAATATGGGAGTTTTTCGATAAAGGCATTTAGCAATATGAATACATTCACTGCACTGTTTGTATCCCTTGGTGCAGGATTTTTGTATTTCAAATTAAAGGATATAAATTTTATGTCAGTGAGAAACAAGGAAATAGATACTGACAGTGGTTATATGCATGCAATCAATGGAATTGGCTGTACTTTGGGGATATTATTCGTGTTTAACTTGTTTCATCAGGTACTATATGTGACGAGCGGGGTAAATGGAGTACAGGAATTGTTTGAGCTTGGAGTAAATCGTCTGTTTGGTTCGATTGATAATAATTTCTGGTCTGGAATCTTAATCATTGTCGAGACACATATATTTTGGTTTTTGGGGGTGCATGGAAACAATGTATTGGATGTTGTGATCAAACAGAATTTTTCAGATGTATCTGTTGGTATATTCAGCAAGTCTTTTCAGGATGTGTTCGTAATCATGGGGGGAACCGGCGTGATGATCTGCCTTGTAATCGCGGTTTTGCTGTTTGCGAAGACGAAGAGTCTGCGGAATGTTGCGGGTATGGCGGCACCAGCAGTTTTGTTTAATATCAGTGAGATTGCGTTGTTTGGAGTTCCGGTCATTTTGAATCCGATCTTTATTGTACCATTTTTGGTAGTTCCGATCCTGAATTTCCTGATTACATATGCGGCAATGTATTTTGGCATTGTTCCACATGTGGTAGCATCGGTGGAGTGGACAACGCCAGTTCTTCTGAGTGGATATCAGGCAACTGGTTCGTGGAAAGGAGTAGTGCTTCAGCTTATATGTATTGTGATCGGCGTGTTTGTATATCGTCCGTTTATCCGGATGTTTGAAATGCAGCGCCGGCAGCAGATGATACAGAATGTGAACCAATTGGTAGAAGAATACAAAAAGCAGGAAGAAAGTGGAGTTCTGTTCGCATTTACAAAACGGGAAGATGTATGTGGAAATACGGCACGGCTGCTGGCCGGCGAATTGAAGGAGGCAATTGAAAATCACAGTCTGTTTCTGATGTATCAGCCACAGGTGGACAAGAATGGGCATTGCTCTGGTGCGGAGGCTTTGATTCGGTGGAATCATCCCGTGTTTGGAAATATTTACCCACCACTTATCATTCAGCTTGCAAAAGAACTTGGAATTATGCATGCGCTTGATGCAGCAATCTTAGATGAAGCGGCAGCGGCGAGAGCCAGACTGACTGATTATGTAGACGAAAGCTTTGATATCTCTGTCAATCTGACCAATGCGTCACTGCAGTGGGATGGATTGGTGGAAGCGGTGGAAAACAGCGTGAAGACACATGGAATTTCCTGTAGCCAGTTGTGTCTTGAAATCACTGAGCAGGACGCGATATCTTCGACAGAGGATGTGGTACATAAAATAGAAAAATTGAAAGCACACGGACACCGGTTTTTGATTGATGATTTTGGGATGGGGCATACCTCCCTGCTCTACTTGCAGACGGGATTTTTTGCAGTCGTGAAACTGGATGGATCTTTGACGCGGAATGTGCTTGAAAACGAAACCAATGCGGAAATCATCGGTTCGATCACCAAGCTTGGGGAGTCGATTCATTTTACAACGATTGCAGAATGGGTGGAGTCAAAAGAACAGTTAGAGAAGCTGAAAGCATTGGGGTGTGATGTATTCCAGGGCGCTTATTACAGCCGGGCAATCGGGTATGAAGATCTGGTTGAATGGCTTATATCATACAGAGATTCATAATTGTCCGTTGCATTTGAGGCAGATATGAAGTAATCTGTTGGATGAGTTATTATAGGAGATAATTGATAAGGAGGAACAACATATGAACCAGAAAGAAAACGTAGCGTCAGCTTTGGGATCCATATTGCTTGGAATTTTGCTGATTGTTATGAAAGGAAAAATTATTACCGCAGCCATTACGCTTCTGGCAGTATTTGTAATTGTTGGAGCCATTATGGATTTTGTGGCAGGACTCGTAAATTATGGAATTGTGAAGTCAGTTGCCGGAATCTGTATTTTGGTATTTGGCTGGGTATTTGCAAGTCTTGCATTCTATATTCTGGCAGCAGGAATCATTATAATGGGGCTTCTGCAGATCTCTTCGATTAAGAAGACCATGCCGGTCAACCTGACAGCCGGAGAGCGGTTTCGGGAATATTTCAGACCGGGGCTGATGGTGGCTGCGGGTGCGTGCCTGCTCTTCAACCAGAGCGGAACGATTGCGTGGGTATTTATTGCAACGGGTGTGCTGTTGGTAATAAATGGTATCATGACGTTGGTTGGCGCAAATAAAACCTATTAGGTATAGGTAATTGAACTATGAGTTTAACTGTAATGGTGAAATAAGTCTTGTATATCTAAACGGAATGCGTTATACTAACAATAGCTTCGGAAAATCAGAGTATTTTCTTGAATGAAACTAAATAGAACGAAGAAGGCAGATTGTAGACGAAGATAGACAGTTCTACAAGTCTGCCTATTTTTATCAAAAAATCTATTGTTTTTATTCAAGGAGGTATGTATGATGAATACAACAACTACAATCGATAAGGCAACAAATAACCAGAATGCATTTAATTATGCAGTTTATATGATGCTCGGCAGCTACTTCAAGCAGATGGAAGCTGTGTCCGAGTGTTATGTCCAGAAGCTGTATCTCTACTATGTGGAGAATAAGCGGGAGCACCAATACAGCTTTGAGGATATTGCAATCCGTTTTGTGGAGCGGGTTTTGCAGAAGCAGCTGCCAGAGGAGATCTGGCAGGAGCGGGTGCTGGTATCGTTCTTTGCGAGGGACGGCAGGAACTATGTTGCCTTCCAGGGAGCCCGTTACACATTGGTTGTGCAAAACGACTACCGTGGAGCACGCACGAAGCTGCAGTATCAGCTGTATGAAGATACGCCCGCTATCGAGAGATAGCGGCGTGTGGAAAGGATAACAAGAATGTACCATATAATCGTAAATCCGACCTCATCTTCTGGAAAAGGAATGGATGCATGGAGGGAGATAAAAGACATATTAGACCGAAAAAACGTGGCGTATAAGGTGTATGTACTGCGGAAGCCGGGAGAAGCAACGATGGTTGCAGGGAAACTTACAGCAGGAAGGAACATGGCTTTAAACGAAACGGCTGCTATGGATCAAAGCAAGGAAGTGGTTCGGGGAAATGAGGAAGATATCAATATTTTAGTGATTGGCGGCGACGGAACATTAAATGAAGTCCTAAATGGGATTCAGGAATTTGATCATACGACGTTATCGTGTATTCAGACAGGATCCGGAAATGATTTCGCTAGAAATATGCATTTGGAAAAGAATGTGGAACGTGCAATTACGCATCTGCTTGAAAATCCGGAGGAAATTGCGCTTGATTATGGAGAAGTGACAACGAATCATCAGGGAAGCAGTGCAAAACGATTTTTAATTAGTTCTGGGGTTGGCTATGATGCAAATATCTGCGAAGAGGTCAGCCGGAGCCGACTGAAAATGGTGTTAAATAAGATTCATCTTGGTAAATTGGTGTATGTGCTGATCGGCGTTAAGCAGATATTTGCAAAGAAAACGGTACGCGCAAAATTATACCTGGACGATGCGCCGGTGATGAAGCTTCCGGAGCTGTTCTTCGTCGTTGGGATGAATCATATGTATGAAGGTGGTGGAATCCCATTTTGCCCAAACGCAGATCCGACAGATGGAAGATTGGATGTCTGCCTAGTGAAAGGCATGTCAAGGTTGAAGCTTCTTCTGGCAGTTGTGCTTGTTTATTTCAAAAAACATTTGTTGTTTAAGGACATTACGAATCACAGGTGTAAGAAGATGCGTCTGGTGACGGAGACACCGCAGTGGATACATATGGATGGTGAGACGCCATACCAGGTGAGTGAGGTTATCTGGGAGAACAAGGGCAAGCTGCGGTTTGTGCGGTAAATTCAGAATGTAAGAAATAAAATAAGATATGATACAAAGGCGTGAAGTTATAAATACGCACGCAGAAAAGGAGATCTACAATGGAATTTATATGTTACCCAAAATGTTCCACCTGCCAGAAGGCAAAGAAGTGGTTAGATGAAAATAAGATTGAGTATACCGAACGTCATATCGTAGAGGCGAATCCATCGGAGGATGAGTTAAGAATGTGGTATGAGAGAAGCGGATTACCGCTCAAGAAGTTCTTCAACACAAGTGGTATGCTTTATAAGGAAATGAAGTTGAAGGATAAGCTTCCGGAGATGAGTGAGGAAGAACAGATCAAGCTGCTTGCGACGAATGGTATGCTGGTGAAACGACCATTGGTTGTGGATGAGGAAAAGGTGCTGGTTGGCTTTAAGGAAGCGGAGTGGAAGGAAAAGTTGATATAGGTATAGATGTGTACTCCTCGCAAGGACAATGATGTTGTTGCGGGGAGTTTTTTATATAAGAGTAAAGATTTACTAGAAGATATTGTTTAGCATAGGATAGAAAATTCTTATAAGAATATTCATAATTGGAATAATGGATTGTATATATAAGAAGTATATGATAACATGCAAGAACAATAGAAATAAGAAATTACGCGATATATGAAAGGGGTGAAGGTATGGAGGGCGTAATGAAAAGGATAAAAGAAGAGCGAGTGAAAAGAGGGCTTAATCAGACAGCAATAGCTAGATATTTAAATATATCCCAATCAACATATTCCAAGATCGAAAAAGGATCTCAAAAGTTACTGGCTGAGGATCTTGTTAAGCTAGCATTTTTTTTTGATATGTCGATTGATGATTTTTGGAGATGACAGTATGAGTAATAAATTATAAGGAAAAGTTGGAGAAAGTAATGAAAAGAAAAAATGAATTTTTATATGAATTTATATATGAACAGCTAGCAAATGGTGTAAAACGTACATTTGTTCAAATTGATGAAATTGCTAAACAGAGATTAGGAGATTTATATAATCAAAAGCAATTAAGAAATTTACTGTATAATTTAGTATCAAAAAATGAACTTGGCCAAGATGGGAATGAATATTATTGTTTGTGTAAAAAGGAAATCGGAATAATATCAGAATATCTGCGAGAATTAGAAAATATATGTAGGAAAACGGAACGAAAATTAAAAAATCCATTTGAAAATTATCATGGTCAAGGTCTCCTAGAGGCAGAAAAACTTTATAGAATAAATAAAGAAGTTTTAAAATTGATCAAGTCATATGAGTAAAATTTAAAAGAATTCTAAGAAAAGCGGCGTTATAGCGCCGCTTATTTAGATGATTTTGATTGTTGGTTCTTTGAGCCGCATATGCTATAATTTGATAAGACTTTAACACGGAATGATTTCGAAGATATGGGGAGTACAGATCATGAACACAATTGACGAGTTAAAACATGGATTTGAAACTGCGTTTATAGATGCAAATATAACATCAAATTTGGCATATAAACCGCAATTTGTATCAAACAATTACAAAGAGGGAAAGAAAGTTCTTGCATCTATTGAGGAAGAACTTTTGGCGTGCGACTGTTTTCAAATTAGTGTTGCATTCATCACATTAAGTGGGATTGAACCGTTGCTCCAAACATTAAAAGAGTTAGAGAATAAACATGTTCCAGGGCAAATACTTACAACAAACTATCTTAATTTCACAGAACCAAAAGCTCTTAAAAAGTTGAATGAGTTTGAAAATATTACATTAAAAATGTATGATATAGATGATGCTCATGGCGGATTTCATACAAAAGGATATATTTTTAAGAAAGAAGAAATCTATCGAATCATCATAGGTAGTTCCAATATGACAAAGTCTGCGCTTACAGTGAATCGAGAATGGAACACAAAAGTGATTTCAACAGAGCAGGGGGAAATGGCCCAGGAGATTATTTCGGAATATGAGGCATTGTGGAATTCCGAATACGCAATTGAATTTGATGACTTTTATGAGAAGTACAAAGAGCAATATGAGATTATTAAGCAGCAGAAACAGATTGCGAAACAAGAACCTGTAACATCTCTTGAAAAATATAAATTACACCCAAATAAAATGCAGCTTGCATTCATATCCAATTTGAGACAAATTGTGGGTGCAGGACAGGAAAGGGCACTTTTGATTTCGGCGACAGGAACAGGAAAGACTTATGCATCGGCTTTTGCTATGCGGGAATTAGGATTTCGTAGAGTTTTATTTTTGGTACATCGAAGTCAATTAGCGAGACAGACAAAGAAAGCTTATCAAAATGTATTCTCAAAATCAGTATCAATGGGATTGGTTGGCACTGGGAATGCAGAATATGATAAAGATTATGTGTTTGCAACTGTGCAAACATTAAATAAGGATCAAAATCTTAAGAAGTATAGTCCGGATTCGTTTGATTGTATTATACTGGACGAGGCGCATCATTCATCAGCAAACACTTATCAGAAAATTATGCATTACTTTACACCGAAGTTATGGCTCGGTATGACAGCGACGCCAGATAAACGTGATGATGAGATTGAAGGAAGAAATATTTACGAGATATTTCATCATCAGATTGCGTATGAGATCCGTTTGCAGCAAGCAATGGAAGAAGATATGCTTTGTGCATTTCATTATTTTGGAATAAGTGATATTTCGACGTTGGATGAAAAACAACTTGCAAAGGCGAAGATTGGAGATCGAGATTTTAATAATTTAACTAGTGATGAACGTGTGCAACACATCGTAGAACAAGCGAATTTCTATGGCTATAGCGGAGAGCGTGTAAAAGGGCTTATATTCTGTAGTCGGATTGATGAGTCTGAGGAACTGTCAAATAAATTTAATCAAGTGATTAATCCAGAGACAGGGAAGCGATATAAAACACTTGCATTAAATGGAACAGCAACAGAGGAAGAACGGCAGCACGCATTTGAACGCCTTGCAATGAATGAAGGCGATTCGGAAGAAGAACCTCTTGATTATATTTTTTCGGTTGAAATTCTGAATGAAGGTGTGGATATTGTTGAGGTGAATCAGGTTATTATGCTTCGACCAACACAATCTCCAATTGTATTTATTCAGCAGCTGGGTAGAGGCCTTCGGAAGGCGGAAGGAAAAGAGTTTGTTGTAATCTTAGATTTTATTGGAAATTATAAGAACAACTTTATGATTCCTATTGCACTTTCTGGTGATCGAACATATAACGCGGATAATATTCGAAAATATGTTATTAGTGGCAATAATATAATACCAGGTGGTTCAACTGTTCATTTTGATGAAATAGCCAAACAGAAGATATTTGCTTCTATTGATAAGATTAAGGGGATAAGGTCAATAATAAAAGAGAGCTATTGTTCGTTAAAAAATCGGTTAGGTCGGGTACCGTATTTATTTGATTTTTATGAGAATGGTGAGATTGATCCCCTTGTAATTATTAAGGAATATAAGACTTACCAGAATTTTTTAGAATACATGGAAAAAGAGCTATATGTCGGGAAGGTAGCAGAAAAAGAAAAAATAATATTGGAATATTTGTCTAAGACAATATTAAGTGGGGTGCGTCCATATGAGCTGGAGATTCTGAGAAGGGAAATTCGTACAGGAAATTTGAATATTGGAGAATTCTGTAAGGATTTTGAAGAAAAATATCAGTTCTCGATTGATGAAAAGTCATTTTATAATGCGATAGATGTATTGCAAGGGCGATTTGTTGGGAAGGATGATGAATATAAAAAATATAGTGATATGGATTTGATTGTGTTAGCTGATGGTGATAACTCATTAAAAAAGAGTGCGTGTTTGTCGTATGAGTTTAGGAAGAGATTACGCCATTCGGAATTTTCTAAGCAGGTAGATGATATTATATCAGTGGGATTGAAACGATATTCTGACAAATATGCAACTGTGGATGGCACACCATTTGTCCTTTATGAGAAGTATTCTAGGCGAGATGTGAGTTTCTTGATGAATTGTGGAAAAGATTTATCGTCCACAATGTATGGAATGAAACGGATAGGTGAGGATGTTTTTATCTTTGTGACATATCATAAGGAAAAAGTGAGCGATGAGAAGACTTATGTTGATGGAAAACCAGATTATGCGGATGCGTTTGAGGATAATATGATATTTCGATGGGATACACAGATTGGTCGGGGTATAGAGAGTTCATATGTGAAAGATGTTTGTAATGCAAAGAGAAAGCATTTATTTGTGAAAAAAAGTGATGCAGAGACGAATTTCTATTATATGGGTCAATTTGATATTATGGAGAAGAAAGCTGCAAAGAAGAAGGACAATAAAGGCAAAGAACGCGATATAGTAAAGATTCGGACGAAGATGCATCATCCGGTTAGGGAGGACCTGCTTCGGTATTTGCAGAGCGATATATATACAGAGAAAGAATAAAGGAGAATGTATGAAAAAAGTGAGAGTTGTGGCAGCAGTTATACGCCACGAAGATAAAATATTTGCCACGCAACGTGGATACGGAGAGATGAAAGGCGGTTGGGAGTTCCCAGGAGGGAAGATTGAAGAGGGAGAGACCCCACAGCAGGCTTTGAAGCGAGAAATTGAAGAAGAGTTAGATTCTGAAATTCAGGTAGGAGATTTAATAGATACAATTGAGTATGATTATCCTTCTTTTCATCTGTCAATGGACTGCTTCTGGTGTGAAGTTCTGAAGGGAGATTTGGTATTAAAAGAGCATGAAGCCGCTAAATGGCTGGATAAGAATTCTCTTGATAGCGTAGCCTGGTTGCCTGCCGATATTACATTGATTGACAAAGTTAAGAAAGGACTATAGCACACAATGAAACCAAAATCTCCACAAAGCATACAACTTTATAACATCATGCTTCGCCTTGGATATCCAGAGGAATTTGCAGACATTGTGACGAAGAATCTGAATACGGACTTTACGGCGACACGGATGATGGGATATCTGTATCGGTATTCGAATCCAAGACTGGAGGACGTGGCGGATGAGATGCTGGCGATTCTGGATGACCGGAACCGAATCATGGAGAAGAAGGAACTGGAAGAGATCAATACGAAGTGGAATGAATTTCTTCATACGGGAATACCGGATGAGGACGAATAAGAGGAGGACAAACAAATGCCATTTATCAATTCAAAAATCAGTGTAGCACTGAGTGAGGATCAGGAGCAGGAAATCAAGTCAAGACTGGGACAGGCGATTACAGTGATTCCGGGGAAGTCGGAGAGCTGGCTTATGGTTGGCTTTGAGCCGGAGTATAAGTTGTATTTCCGGGGTTCCAATGATCAGCCGATGGCGATGGTGGAGGTAAGTGTATACGGAAGCGAGAATCCGTCCGCATTTTCTAAGCTGACTGGCGAGATATGCCGGATATTTGAAGATGTGCTCGGAATTGCACCGGATCATGTGTATGTGAAGTATCAGGCGGTTGCAAACTGGGGCTGGAACGGCGGCAATTTCTAATTACAATAGAACGAATAAAGGCGCTTTTGGTTAAATATAAAAACGAAAGTGCCTTTATATTTTTATTTGAAAGATTCTGTAGAATGTCTGTTGCATATCCTTGGAAGATGATATAAGTTAGGGAAAATATCAGTGAAAGAGGAGTGTGATTGCTTATGCGGATAAAAGCTGCAACAATGGAAGATTATGATATTGCATTTTCTTATTTTGAGAAGCTTTGGACATTTAACACATATGACTATGAAGAAACGAAAAAGGTCTATGAGAAAGTGCTTGCAGATGCAAATAGTTTTGTGTTTTTTGCATTAGATGACGCAGGAAATTATCATGGATTGTGTCATGGAAGCTATTTTGAAACTTTTTGGATGACGGGGTGTACCTGTTATGTGGCAAGTCTGATCACGAACAAAGAAGATCGTGGAAAAGGGTATGGAAAGTTTTTGTTGGATTATGTAAAAGAAAAATCAAAAGAGAAAGATTGTAAAGCATTGATATTGGATTCCGGGCTGCCACGTGTGGAGGCACATGGCTTTTATGAACATTATGGATTTGCTAAAAATTGTTATGGATTTCAGCTTGTTTTATAGTATGATGTAGAGAAAAGCATAAAACAGAACATATCTGTCAATAATACCATTGCGATAAAAATATGACAAAATCAAAGGAGTCAAAGCAATGGAATTAAAAGAGAAAGAACGTACCCTGATTCAGGATTTGCAGACGCAGGAGCAGAGTTGTGTGGAAAAGTATGGAAAATACGCAGCGCAGGCGAAAGATCCGGAGTTGAAAAGCCTGTTTGAGACAATTCAGAAGGAAGAGCAGAAGCATTACGATACATTACAGCAAGTGTTAGATGGTTCTGTTCCGGCATGCGATTGTAACGATACGCAGGGAAAAGACTATGAGCCGAAGGTAACGTATGGTACATTGGATAATTCTGAGGATAAAAAGCATGATGCATTTCTGGCAACGGATTGTATCGGAACAGAGAAGCTGGTGTCCGGTGAATATAATACCGATGTGTTTGCATTTGCGAATACCGCGCTTCGGAAGCTACTGGCAGATATCCAGATCGAAGAGCAGAACCATGCGGAGATGATCTACAAATATAAAACCGCAAATGGCATGGCGTAAGCTGGTGGAAACAGAAAACGGATGGTTGACATTGTTCAATCATCCGTTTTTTATGCAATAAGGGTTTATGCAGAAATTGTGCCTACCAGATTCACCTAAAACGCGACTTTCATTGCAAGTGCAATTACACATAGAATAATTGCGATTGGCACATACAGGTACCGCCCAAGGAAATACCACAGCTTCCCGCGTGGTTTCCTGCCGCCTTCATTGATCGCTGCAAATAAATCTTTTTTCTTCATAATCCAGAACCAGGAGATTGCACCAAGCGTTGCACCGATTGGGATGATGTAGATGGAGACGAGATCCATCCATGTACCCCAGCGTGTGATGGCTTCCATGCCGATTCCGGCACCAAGGCAGATCACGCAGATAATGCCGAGTGCGACGGTACGACGCAGCTTCGGGAAGCGGTGCAGAAGGGATTCAGCAACGGCTTCGAACATGTTCTGCAGGGAACTTACACCGGCGAAGATCATTGCTGCATACAGGATGATCGCAAAGATCTGTCCAAACGGAATATCCTGCAGGATTGATGGCAATGTGATAAAGAGCAGGCTTGGCCCTGCGTCCACACTGACATTGTAGGAGAAGCATGCCGGGATGATCACAAGCGCGGCAACCAAAGCTGCAATTGTATCGAAGATTGCGGTATGTCTCGACACTGCGATGACGTCTTCTTTCCGGTCTAAGTAGGATCCATATGCGATCATTCCACTTCCGGTTACGGACAGGGAGAAGAACGCCTGCCCCATGGCAGTGATCCAGACAGTCGGATCTTTCAATGCTTCCCATCTTGGGATAAACATGAATTCATACCCGCTTGCTGAACCGGGCAGCAGAGCTACGCGGGCTGCGAGTACAACGAAAATCAGGAAAAAGAGCGGCATCATGATTTTGTTGCTTTTTTCGATACTACTGGCACCGAGTAATAAAGTAAGCAGAGTGCCGATGATGATAATAATATGGAATGGTACAACCGAGAAATCCGTCATCGAGAACGATTCGAACCATTCGGAAGTATTGACCTGCATTAAAAGTCCGGATGCAGAGTCAACAAATGCTTTTAATACATAGGCAACGATGATTGAATAGCCGATTGCGATGCATAGGGAACCTGCGAGTGGCAGCCAGCCAAGTGCACGCCCGGCAGGCGCGAGTTTTTCGTTTCGCGAACGCCATGCATTTTCATAGGACCCGAGTGTTCCTGTGTGTGACCAGCGTCCAATCGCAAATTCCGCCGGAAGCCCGACGTAGCTGAACAAAAATATAAAAAGTAAATAGATGAGAAGAAAGGCACCACCGCCGTTACTTCCCATTTTATTTGGAAATCCCCAGACATTTGCCATGCCGACTGCGGAACCGACCGATGCAAGAATAAATCCCCAGCGGCTTTTGAACGATGTTCGAGTTTGTTCTTTTTTCATAATGTACCATACCTGTCTAATTTAATTTGTAGTTTATCTATTCTACCATAAAAGCTTGCAATCAATCAATGTGGGTTGGGGTAAATATGGAGGAAAATTGGAAAATGCTCCAATCGTGGATAGGAAGAGAAAGAGCGAGTTGGGGCAAAAGAGAGAAAAAAGAGGAAGCTGCTCCAATCGTGGATAGGAAGAGAAAGAACGAGTTGGAGCAAAAGAGAGAAAAAAGAGGAAGCTGCTCCAATTGTGGACAGGAAGAGAAAAAGCAAGTTGGGGCAAAAGAGAGAAAAAAGGGGAAGATGCTCCAATTGTGCACAGGAGGCAGAGAGGCGTGTTGGGGGGGAAGTGATAAAACAGAGGAAGATGCTCCAAGTGCGGTCAGGAAGTGAAAAAGCAAGTTGGGGCAAAAGTAGCGGAAAGGGGAAAACTCCCCAATAAATGAGGCACGCTGATGCGTGCGTAGGTCATCACGCTATCGCGTGGAGACATATGATATAATAAAAAAAAGTAAAAATACAGAAATGAACATATAAAAGTCATTTTGCGATGATAAGCTCCAATTGAAAGGAGGACGCATATGTGCGAAGCACATATTTAGGATGCGTCCGACGACCTGCCGCCGAACGAATGTGAGGGGGCAATACCGCGAAAGGAGGAAATACATGTACAGATTTTTGATGATAGAGGATGATATACAGATCTGTGAGGTTGTGCAGGATTTCTTTGCACGCGAAAGCAAGGGAACGATTCAGGTGGAAACCGCACAGGATGGAGAGCTGGGATTGGAAAAATTCTACGAGAACGAATTTGATCTTGTGCTGCTTGACATTATGCTGCCGGGGATGAATGGACTGGAGTTATGCCGATATATGCGCAGACGGAGCGTAGTGCCAATCATCTTCCTGACGGCGAAGGACACGGAGCAGGACATGATGCAGGGATACGCGACCGGGTGCGATGATTATATGGTGAAGCCATTTTCACTGTCTGTGTTATATGCGAAATGTCTGGCGATTATGAAGCGCGCGAAGGGTACAATACGCGAGGATGAGCTGGTGTGCGACGCCATCCGCATGAATGTGCTGAAATATCGTGTGACTGTGGACGGGAAAGAAGTAGACTTGTCACCAAAGGAATTCGCTTTGCTCCGGATGCTGCTTGAAAATAAAGGCACATTGCTGCTACGGGAACGGTTGTTAATCGGCATCTGGGGATATGATTATGAGGGCACAGACCGGTGCGTGGACAACCATGTAAGGAAACTTCGAAAGCACCTTGGTAATGCAGGCAGGTGCATTAAAACAGTGGTAGGAAAAGGTTATAAGATCGAGGAGACGTTACCGAAGAAAGGGGCGTAACATATGGAAGGAAAAAAGAAGAAACTGACTGGCAGATGGAAGCGGGAAATGCGGAAGTACCGCTGGAATCTGATCTGGAAAGCGGTGTTGGTCAATGCAGCGGCATTGGTGGCATTTATGGCGGTAAGCTTGTGGGTGCGCGGAAAAGCAAATGTTGAGATTGGAAATTATTTTACGGATGCGCGGACTTCTGTGCAGGACTATATAATCAGTGTGTTATCGGATCCGGGATTGCTTGAAGCAAGAGAAAAATTAATAGAAAACAAAATTGAATTGAAAGACAGACAGGAGGATCCAGATGGATTTTCCTTTCTGACACGGGTGTATGAACTTGGTACAGGAGAACTGATCTATGAAAATCAAAATCGGAAGGCAGATGAAAAACTTCAGAAATTCCTTGATGAACGGATAGAGATGATTTCCTTTGCGAATAAGCCAACGTTCCAAGTGCAGATATATAATGCTGCGGGGGAAGTGGATACAGGGAGCGGAACCATTGAGCTAATATCGGAAGGTATGCGGCATGAGGATATGTATGGAAAATTGCGTGGGGACTATCTAATGTTTGGTCAGCGTGTATATAATGGGACAGGAAAAGGATATGTTGTTCTGTCGGCAATGTATGCGAATCCCTATACCTGGTATCCGCAGATGTTTCGGATTTTAGTTGTAGGAGCTTATGGTTGTCTGATTTTGCTGTTAGGATCAGTGTTATTGTTGCTGATCAGTTGTCGGCACAAGAAAGCAACGCTGCTTAGTAAAGAGCAAAATGAAGAGTTGATGCTTGCCATCGCACACGACATCCGCGGTCCTTTGATGGCAATCGGCGGATATGCGGAGAATATGGGACAGCTGATCGAGGCAGAAGAGGGCAGGCATTATCGGGACGAAATCCTGTCAAATGTCTCATATATGAACTCGATGATTACGAACATGATCTGTTATCTGAAAGAGCAGGAGGCAGATAAAAGCGAGAAATCTGCGTTTTCCGTCCGGGAGATATTCGAGAAAAAGGCTGCACAGTATCAGAATCTGATTGACAAAAACAAGTTGACGATCGCGATTTGCGGAGATGTGAAGCTGCAGACAGATGCGAAGATGTTCGGCTATATCGCGGACAATCTGGTGACGAACGCAGTCAAATACGCAAAGCCAGAGACGGAGGTACAGATTCAGATTGACAAAGATTCCGCGGTTGTGCGGAATCAGGCAGCGCATATCCCGGACTGTACGCCGGAGGAACTATGGAATCCGACCAAAAAGGGAGACGATGTGCGAACCGGCAGAAATGGCGGCGGCATGGGACTTGGAATTGTGCGGCGTTTCTTAGATGCCTGCGGATATACCGGGGAGATTCGGATGGAGGATGGCGTGTTTGAAGTGACAATCAATTTAAAATAAATGAAATAGACGGAACCTTTTTTATGCAGATCGCATCTAATCTATGTAAGACGTTTTACAAATATCCTGAAAATGCGGAAAGGAGTACGCGGTGACAAAGGAAGAATTTGCGCAGGTTGTTCTTGATTCCACGGACAGCCTGTATCGAATATCAAAATCAATTCTGAAACATGATGCGGATTGCGAAGATGCGGTGCAGGAAGCAATTACGATTGCTTTTGAAAAACTGCACACCCTGCGGAAAGACTGCTATGCGAAAACATGGCTGGTGCGCATTGTGATGAATGAGTGCTACAAGATTGCACGCCGCAAAGAACGTGAATATGCGACGGAACAGTCAGATATGCTGGAAAAGCAGGAACAATCAGAAACAACCGGACTAAAACTGGAACAATCGGATGTGTATCAGGCATTGCTTACATTAGAGGAACGACAGCGTGTGGTGTTAGAGCTTTTCTACGTGGAGCAATATTCCCTAAAGGAGATTGCCCGTATCATAAATGTCCCAGTCGGAACAGTGAAGAGCCGGTTGAACCGCGGAAGAAAGCAACTGCGAAAATGCTTTGAGGAGGAATTCGTCTATGAGTGAAATGGAAATGGAATTGAAAAAATGGGCTTGCACAGAGGCACCCGAGCAATACAAAAAAAGAGTAGAACAGGCGGTAAATGCGCAGCTTGTAATGAAACAGGAGGAAGAACAGGGAAAATTACGAATTGCAAAGTATTCGGTCGCGAGAAAAACCAGACGTGCGGTGATTATTGCTACGGCTTGCCTGCTCTTTGCCTGTGGCACGGTTACACTTGCAAATCCGGGCATCTGGCAGGATTTTCTTTCCGACCTTGGAAACAATGCGAAGGATGCGGAGACACTGATTCAATCAGATATTGCAGAAGATGTATCTGGAGATCTCTATGCGGTGGAGGATGTGTATCTGGATGGCAGGAGACTGGTATTTACAGCAAAGAAGGTCGATGGAAATGAGATTGCAACCCCGCTTAATTGTTCGGATCATGCAAGCGTCAATGGCGTTGATTGCATGATGAATGAGTTTCAGTACGTCGGAGATGGGATGTATGAAGGCGAGATCTATCTGGCACAGGAACTTGTCGGAATGGATTTGAATGGGGCGGCACTGGAGGTTTCTTTCTCCTTTAATGTCTCAGGAAGCGGAGAATCAATCGAAAAAAGATGGTGTTCCTTTACGATTCCAGCGGATATGACGCAGAATCTGATGGCACAGACCGCGCTGTTTCAGAGTGAAAAGGTGGAGATTAAACAGAAAGATACGCAAGGAAATGTACAATGTATCGGAACTGTGTGGGGTGAATTTATAAAAGCGCCGTCCGGCGTTGATATGACACTGCATTATGAGTTTACCGGGGCAGATGCAAAGAAACATGCATTTTCATATATTGGCGGATTCGGGAAATACGATATGCTGTGGGGATATAAACTCGTGGATAGTCAGGGCGCGGAGATCGAAGTCAGCATGAATCCGCAGAATGAGGTAGATGAGGGAAATCGGTATTGCATTGATCTGTACCAGAATATCAGTAATCTGGATTATACATCGGATTCGGTGACAATCATCCCTGCAAGCTGTGATTATTACGAAAGCGGCGAATTCGATGGAAAGCCAATCGAAAGCACCATACAGGAGCATCCGGAGCTAGCCATTACGATTCCGATGAAGTAAGGGCGAAAATACAAATTCCTATGTTACCGCACGATGGTGCGATGCCCGTGCATATATCAGCGGGCCAATTCGGATCTCTGCATGAAATCACATAAAAATCGACTGGCACAGTTCCCGCTTACTGTTCTTGCAGATCATGTAGCTGTTGATAACCGGTGTTTCTAAGTCTAGCAGTGGAATAACGCGGAGCTTGCCCGCTTCTAAGAATGGTCGAGCCGTATCCGCAGGCAGGAACGTATAGCTTTCCGAGCCAAGCAAAAAAGGAATGATCTTGGAACAGTCATCAATTTCCAATGAAAACTGGTGATAGCGCGGAAATAAGTTTCGGATGAACTGTCCGACATCCTGCAGGGCGAAATTGCACATCAGATAATTCTCGGCAATCAACGCCTGCTTCGTGATGCCGCGTGCATACATCGTATTATAATAATCGGTCACTAAAATCATCTTATCCTGCTTGTAAACCTCGCAGTGATAGGATGATTTTTTCATAGGAAGATAGGTGAAGATCACATCGAAAATATCGTTTTGCAGCTGCTCCATCAGCAGATTGGAAAGACCGATTGTGATCTTTAATGCGTCATTTGGAAATTGTCTTCGATGTTCCAAGATAATCGGCGCCAGATGTCCTTCGTAGATCGAATCGGAACAGCCGATGCGCAAGTGGTTTTCATATTTGTGTAAGGAACTGATCTCGGAGAGCGACGCATTTGTCAGTGTGATGACCTTCTCGGCATAGTCCTTGAACTGCTCGCCTTCCACGGTCAGCTCCACGCTGCGGTTGTTGCGTGTGAAGAGTACGATATTCAGCTCTTTTTCCAGTTCGTGAATGCGGTTTGTCACGGTAGACTGGGCGACAAAAAGCTGTGCGGCAGTGCGCGTGTAGTTCTTCGTATTGGCAAGTGTCAGAAATGTATTCAATGCTTCGATATCCATAAAAATCTCCTACTATTCGCAAATTCGATTATTACTATCATAATTATCTATTTTACATATAATATAGCATATGCTTATAATGAGTGCAACAAAATTGGATGAAACATCCGAAGGATGGAGGACGGCATATGCAGGAAATCAGACTAAGCAACAAGACGAACAAATTGGAATTAGACCCATACAGCTATCAGTTACAGGACGTGGAATCGCCGGAGCTTTTCCGCGAGATGTTCCCGTATACGGAGACGCCGAAGATCGCATTTAACTATCGCCGGGTACCTGAGAATATGCCGGAGGATATCTTCATCACGGATACGACATTTCGTGACGGACAGCAGTCGCGCGCGCCGTACACGATGGAGCAGATGGTACACATATATAAACTCCTGCATGAGCTCGGCGGACCAAACGGCATGATCCGTCAGACCGAGTTCTTTGTGTATTCGGAGAAGGACCGCAAGGCACTTGAGAAATGCATGGAGTTAGGTTATGAGTTCCCGGAGATTACGACATGGATTCGTGCGAACAAGAAGGATTTTGAGATGGTAAAATCCATTGGTGTCAAGGAGACGGGCGTGCTTGTGAGCTGTTCGGACTACCATATCTTTCACAAGATGGGACTGACAAGAAAGCAGGCATTAGACAAATACCTTGGAATCGTGTCAGACTGCATCGAAGCAGGACTCCGTCCAAGATGCCATTTTGAGGATATCACGCGCGCGGATTTCTATGGATTTGTCGTTCCGTTTGCAAACCGTCTGATGGAAATGTCCGAGCAAAGCGGTGTACCGATCAAAATCCGTGCCTGTGACACGATGGGATTCGGCGTGCCATATCCGGGCGCATCCTTACCGCGAAGCGTGTCCGGTATCATCTATGGCTTGCAGCATTATTCCGGTGTGCCATCCGAGATGCTGGAGTGGCATGGACACAACGATTTCTATAAGGGCGTCGTAAATGCAACAACCGCCTGGATGTATGGTGCAAGTGCCGTCAACTGTTCGCTGCTTGGCATCGGGGAACGTACCGGAAATGTACCGCTTGAAGCGATGGTATTTGAATATGCATCCCTGCGCGGACACTTAAATGGGATGAATACGAAAGTGATCACAGAGATTGCGGAATATATCAGCAAAGAAACCGGCTATGAGATTCCGCCGATGACACCATTTGTCGGCGAGAACTTCAACCTGACAAGAGCCGGCATCCATGCCGATGGCATGCTCAAAAATCATGAGATTTACAATATCTTCGACACTGACACACTGCTTGACCGCCCGCCAAAGGTTTCAGTCAACAGCACATCCGGCATCGCCGGTGTCGGCTACTGGATCAACCAGTACCGCAAGAAGAAGGGGCTTGAACCGGTTGATAAGAAATCGCCCCTGGTGCGTCATGTGTACGACTGGGTACAGGAGCAGTACGACGAGGGACGAATTACAATTATCAGTGATGCAGAACTCACACGACAGACTGAGCTTGCGATGGAATCGGAATAGTAAATGATTCGTAGATTCACTATAAACAGCGAAATATAAAAATGTGCAGAATCTATGTATGTGTTCACGACCGCATCTCAAAATAATAATATGTTTGGAACTTAGAAGTACTTGATGTTCTGTCAGTATTCAGCAATGTTTGAACACGATGTTCAAACAAGCCGCCACTGAGCCATGGATGGCGAGCGGAGGGCGCATAGGAATCGCAGATTCCTATTTTGGATGCGCCCGACAACCTGCCGACGAGCGTATGCGAGTGGGCGATACCCGAGCGGCGTTTGCGTGCGATAAGAAGATGTACAACAGAACATCCTAGTACTTCTTAGTTTCAATACATCTGATATTTTGAGATGCGGTTGTGGACATATATACAAAGATTCTGCACATTTTATATTGCGTTAACTATATAGTGGATGTATGCGAATCATTACCCAATCCCCCCCAGTGCGATACCAAGGATCAGCACAAGGATACAGATCGGGCAGTACAGATATTTACAGACAGGTACATACTTGTCTGTAAATTTTTTGTCGCGTCCAAGGTTGACCTGCTCCTCGACATAGTTCTTACCGTATACCCAGAAGAACATGATACCGGCGAGACCTGCACCAAGCGGGCAGATGTAGATGGACAGGATATCCATCCAGTCGGATACGATTCCCTGAATACAGATGGACACAATCACGCCGATGACACCGATGAGAAGACAGGAGAGCTTGCGGTTTAAGTGAAGCTTTTCCTGTACCGTTGCGATTGGTGCTTCGTATAAGTTAAGCAGAGACGAAAGTCCTGCGAAAAATACCGCTACGAAAAAGATGATCGCTACGATGTGTCCGCCTGGCATAGACTTAAATAAGCTAGGAAGGAAGATAAACATCAGTCCCGGACCACCCTGGTCAAGCTGTGCACCGGTTGTAGCCATGGCAGGGATGATCACGAGTGCGGCAAGTATCGCGGCAATCGTGTCGAACAAGGCAACACGACCGGCGGAAGCAGGGATATCCTCGTTATCCGGCAGATACGAACCATAGATCAACGTTCCGTTTCCGGCAACAGACAGGGAGAAAAATGCCTGTCCCAAAGCGAAGATCCATGTCTCCGGCTTTGCCAGAGCGGAAGGTTCGACGCGGAAGATGTACTTATAGCCGTCGATGGCGCCCGGCTGACATGCCGTGTAGATTGCAAGGATCAAAAACAGCAGGAAGAACACCGGCATCATGATCTTATTCGCTTTCTCGATACCATTTCCGACACCGAACATCAGGATTATAACAGCAACTACAAGTGCGATGATCTGCCACAGATTGTTGCCGAAGGCAGAAGCCATTCCACCAAACGATGCGGCGAAGGAATCGATATTGCCCGGGGCAAGCGTGCTTCCGGTAAATGTTCCGATCATGTATTTCAGAATCCATCCCATGACGACGGTATACCCAATCGCCATCGCAAGAGAACCAAGCACCGGGATAAAACCGAGCGTTTCGCCGACCTTGCGTTTGCCACGGGATTCACATGCGGCACCAAAGGCGTCAATCGGACCGGATCGTGTGCCTCGTCCGAAGCTCATCTCCCCGATGACACCGGTCGATGCAATCAGTACAACAAAGATAAAATACGGGATAAGGTAGGAACCGCCTCCATATAAAGATACACGTGTCGGGAACATCCAGATATTGCCCATGCCGACGGCAGAACCGATGCAGGCAAGGATGAAACCGAGACGGTTCGTAAAAGACTCTCGTTTGTTCATAAAAATTCTCTCTCTCTTCTTATTTTTAATAATACCTTTTAATAAAACCAAAACCTACTATACCCTATAACGCAGAAAAAGTAAAATGGATGTTAAAAAACGCATGATATGTAGTTGTTTTTTGATAGGGCGTGTATTACTATGCTATAAATGATTAAGCGCCAGAGCAATAACCGGGAAATTAAACACAAACAATGAACCGGCAACTATCAACCACAGGAGGAAACTATTATGACAGAACAGGAAAAGATGCTGGCAGGCAAGATCTACGATTCGTCGGACGAGACGTTACTTGCCATCCGTACAAAGGCACATAAGCTGTGTCAGACCTATAACCAGACCGCAGACACCGAGGAGAAAGCGCGGGAGCAGATGCTGCGTGACCTGATCCCTGATTGCGCGAAGGGCGTGTATCTGCAGGGACCGATCTATTTTGACTATGGGGAATTTACGACAATCGGCGAAAATACGTTTGCAAACTTTAATTTCACGGTGTTAGATACCTGCCCGGTGCATATTGGAAATAACGTGTTCATCGGACCGAATGTATCGCTGGTGACACCGATGCATCCGTTTCGTTATCAGGAGCGTAACATCAAGTTCAAGCCAGATGGTACGGCATACGATGATGAGTACGCAAAGCCAATTACGATCGGAGATAACTGCTGGCTTGCAAGCAATGTCGTTGTGACCGGTGGTGTGACGATCGGCGAAGGCTGTGTGATCGGTGCAGGCAGTGTGGTGACAAAGGATATTCCGCCACATTCCCTGGCGGTTGGAAATCCGTGTAAGGTAATCCGGCAGATCACGGAGGCAGATTCCATTCGAAATCGGGAAGATTTGTGGTAGATGAAAAAAGAGGGCAGCTTACCCTCTTTTTTGATATCTGACTTGCAGCCGCTTATAGCTGCTTTTTTAATTGCTTGATTTCTTCCTGAAGAAATCGGTTCGTCTGTTCTACGCTGCACACATATCCGTATTCTGGCAGCGTCTGGATGAAGTCCATGATACTGCTGCAAAGTGTGTGCTCTTCCAGTGGAAGAATCATGGAATTCCCATCGTTTCGTACCAGCATCAGGAACGTCATGGATGGCGGTGTAAACGCGATGGAAATATTCAGAGACGTATGTATTTTGGAAGGATCTAATAGCAGAAAATGATAGTCTGTATCATTTTGGTTTGCCTCTATAAATTTGCGGAGAATATAAATACGGTCTTCGATATCAAAGCGGGCAGCGAGCGTATCCGGGAAATTCACATTTTTTCCTTCCGCGGTAAATAATTTTAAGCCTTCCAGCGTGAAGAGAATCGTATGGCTTTCCTTCGTAAGCTGACCGATCCGTTCTAATAATTTGGCGCGGATGACATCCTTGTAAGGGGATTCCAACATGTATTTGTCAATCATTTCCGGCGTGAGATATTTCTCGATGGTGGGCTGGATATTCAGGCAGATTGGATAGTTTAATGCCGGATCTACTCCATTTAATACATTTAACAGGTCAAGTGGTGTCTGCGCACCAGAGGTCAGGATATTTGACCGGGCAAGAAGCTGCTCGTAGTTGTGCAGATAATACTCGTGAATTGCTTTGTCGCTCAATATCAAGGCTGTCTCATAGGTTGGGGACAGCAGGATGACGTGTGTATTCGTGATGACATAATATGGGAACGCGGTTGCCTGTTGTTTAAAACGATTTCGCGCAGAGTAATAATAGTGCACTTCAAATGTGCCAGGAAATGCGGCAAATGATGGCAGCAGATTCTTCAAAATCTGAATGTTGTGTATATTATCATAGTTTTCGCCGTCCATCTGCGTTTTCTGATATTCGATTAAGTGCTTCACATGCAACGGCTGAAAGGTTGGATGATACAGTGGTTTGAAGAAGATAGACGCGTATGGGTGACTCATATCAGCAAATGTATATATAAATGGATGATCTTCGGTTGTCACATTTTTCAGGGCGACAGAATAGATTGCGTTTACAATCTGATAGGTGCCTTGAATCAACATACAGTTCGACCAGGTATCGACATTTGATACAATCAAATCATAAGGGGAATCGTCTGTCTGGTAGAGCGTCGATGTGGACATTTCCAAAATACGCTTGATTTCCATATGTGTCTGGAAACGCTCGGGTCCAATCTGATTGATCAAAAAAGCCTGTTCTAATTCTTCCTTGTCAATCGGCGAAAGTGCGAAAAACGGAAGAAGCTTTTCGTAGATTTCTTTTGTGATTTTTCTTTGCCCGGATAAGATTTTCTGAAGTGTTGTACGATTGAGGCCGCTTTGCTGAGAGATAGAATATACCGTATATCCGTTTGATTCGATGTAGTGCTTGATCAAAGCCTGTATTGTATCCATAATTTTCCTCACTATACTTTAATGCTATGTATATTTTAAAACACAACTATATAAAATGCTATCGCTAAAAATTACAAAAACCGTCACATTTTTTGTCACATATTGAAAATGCATATTTTTTTCTTATAATTGGAACTGTATTGGCAAGGTAGACGGAGAAAAGGGGAGAATGTAATACGTGTTTGTGACAATGATTATATAAACTCCTTGCACATATCGGAAAAGTCTGCGTAATTGCAGACTTTTTTGCTTTGTCAATAAAAAATAACAAAGGGGGCTTTATATGAGAGCAATGAAATGTTGGAAACGGCTGACTGCATTTTTGTTGTCATTCGTCATGGTGCTTGGATTGGTTCTGACAAATGGAATCACCTCCGAAGCAGCGAGGAAAGAAACTGCATGGACAGAAGACGGGGAAATCGAAGTAACTGTTCCAAGTGTTATGTACAAGACACATGTGCAGTCATTTGGATGGGAGAAAAGCTGGAAGAAGGACGGACAATCTTCCGGTACGTTTGGAAAGGCAAAACGTCTGGAAGCCATTCAGATTCATGTAGACGGTGGTTATGGTATTGGAATTGAATACCGTACGCACGTGCAGAGCATTGGCTGGCAGGGCTGGAAGCATGATGGACAGTTATCCGGCACAAGTGGACAGTCAAAACGTCTGGAGGCAATTCAGATTCGTCTGACTGGTAATAATGCAGATTTATATGATGTATATTATCGTGTACATGCACAGACCTATGGCTGGATGGGCTGGGTAAAAAATGGAGAGCCAGCAGGTACAGCAGGACAGGCGAAGCGTCTGGAGGCAATCCAGATTATTATAGTTCAGAAATGGGAATCTCCAGTCTACATGTACAATGCAAGCGGAGAGTCATTAAAGGGCTCTGAAAGCTGTGGATTTGTCGGAACAGCAAAGACAAATACATCCGATGCAAATGGTGTGGTAACATACAAAACGCATGTGCAGAGTTATGGAAACCAGAACTGGGTAAGCGATGGCAGTATTGCCGGAACAAGCGGAGAGGCGAAGCGTCTGGAAGCCATCTATATCAAGTTAAATGCATCGAAGCTTGGCTATACCGGAGGTATCCGTTATAAGACACACGTGCAGTCATTTGGCTGGGAGAAAGAATGGAAAAAGGATGGTCAGATGTCTGGAACGAGTGGAAAGGCAAAACGTCTGGAAGCCATTCGAATTGAGTTGACCGGCACGATTTCTTCTTATTATGATGTATATTATCGTGTACATGCGCAGTCATACGGCTGGATGGGCTGGGCAAAGAACGGAGAGACTGCAGGTACAGCAGGACTTGGAAAACGATTAGAAGCAATCCAGATCTGTCTGGTAGAAAAGGGTAGCGATGCTCCAAATGCATTGCCGGCAGCTTCCAATGCCAAGGCTTATCAGGGAACACCGGAGCCAGTAGATAATAGTATCATTTATGTATATTCATGGAACACAGAGCTGGGAGACCGGTTGCAGTATTTTAAGGACAAATACCCACAGTATGCAGACAAAGTAAAATATGAAAATCTGGGACTTGGCGGAACAAGCGACGAATACAAGAAAGAAATCGAAGCTGCATATCAGAAGGGCGGTCAGAAGGTTCCTTCGATAGTAGCCATTGACGAGGATGTGTCAAAACATTTTATGTCTTCGGATATGTTTGTGAGTATGGACAGCATTGGTATTACAAAGAAGGATTATAGCAATGAATTCCAGTACACCATTGATTATGCAACCGTAAATGGCAAGTTAAAAGGACTTTGCTGGCAGGCAACACCGGGATGTTTTGTCTATCGTACAGATATTGCACAGAAGGTGCTTGGAACTTCTGATCCGGTAAAGGTACAGACATATGTAAAGGATTGGGATGCCTTTATGCAGACTGCAGAAAAGATGAAGCAGGCAGGCTATAAGATGGTATCCGGACCAAAGGAAATCCAGAATGCGGCATTGGCAGATCGCAAGAGTGCATGGGTAAATGATGGTACTGTTACGATTGATCCGGCTGTTGACAAATATTTAGAGCTGGCAATGCAATTGATCGACAATGGTTATACAAACAAGAATGATCCTTGGACTGATGGCTGGCAGCGTGATTTCACAGGGGATGTATTTGGCTATTTCGGATGCCCTTGGTTTGTATACTGGTCAATCAACGATGAGGAAAGTGGTTCCGCTACAGCAGGAAAGAGAAATATCTGTGCAGGCCCTTCCGCTTATAATTGGGGTGGTACATATCTTTCTGTAACGGATAAGTGTCCAAACAAAGAGCTTGCAGCGCTGGTATTAAAGACACTTTGCTGCGATACCGATGTGATGTATAAGATTCAGGACGAGACTTTGGATTTTGTAAACAACAAGGCAGCCGTTCAGAAGATGATTGCGAATGGAAAGGGTGCAACTGCGATTTTGGGAGGTGCAAATCCATTGCAGACATGGTATAATGTAGCAGTCAAGGTTGATGGATCAAAGGCAACACAGTATGATTCGGTATTTGAGGGATATCTGTATACGGATATTGATGGATATGAGAATGGATACAACGAGTCGAAGGATAATATGAAATCAATGTTGAAAGCGATGATTAAAGATGGATATCCAAATTTAACAGTGAAATAAAGAACGTTGTTTTTGACGGTAAGGAGCACAGGTATTGCTTGTGCTCCTTCTTTTGTTTTGTAAATAGAATGTAAAAAAAACAAAGTTATTGCAAATTTATTATCATGTGTTATACTAAATATAGTTTCTGGCTATATAGTTTTAATAACCATGGAAACGCAGGATAAAAAAGGAGGATTTAAAGGGATGAGAGGCAAAAAATGTTGGAAAAGGGTGACAGCCGTCCTGATGGCATTCATGATGCTGGTCGGACTAGTAATGACAAATGGCATTACATCGGAAGCATACTGGTATAACAGCGAGGGTGAGCGTTATCCGAATGTTGGGTATAGAACCCATGTACAGTCAAAAGGCTGGGAGAGAAAATTGACTTTGAACGGAAGAACATCCGGAACAGTCGGAGCAGGAAAACGTCTGGAAGCAATCCAGATCATTGTAGAGCCAGGGTATGGTGTTGGCGTTGAGTACCGTACACATATTCAGTCAAAGGGCTGGGAGAAAACATGGAAAAAAGATGGTGAAACATCTGGTACAAGTGGAGAGGCAAAACGTCTGGAGGCAATTCAGATCCGCCTGACTGGTACAAACAAGAACAAGTATGATATTTATTATCGTGTACATGCACAGACTTATGGCTGGCTTGGCTGGGTAAAGAATGGTGCTTATGCAGGAACT
>ERZ506742.139-NODE-139-length-43097-cov-12.9721_pt1 | contig 43097 bp, 41 predicted proteins | sample MGYA00512570_ERZ506742 | MGnify/ENA metagenome assembly ERZ506742 | reverse complement strand
ACCTTGAGGAGTGCCGCGATAACGATAAAAACTCGCAAAGCGTGTTTTTATCGTTTAAATGCATTTTGGCTCGTAACTGTGAAGGTACTGAACAGTTACGATTTTTCAGACACGCTCTAGTTCCTCCAAGAACCGCTCCCCATATTTTTCATACTTCGCCTCGCCCACACCGGACACCTCCAGCATGGAAGCCCGGTCGGTGGGTTTTTTCACGCACATATCAATCAACGTTTTATCACTGAATACGATATACGGCGGCACTTTCTGTTCTCCGGCGATCGTGAGGCGAAGCTGACGCAGTCGCTCAAATAGCTGCCAGGAGGCAGCATCCAAATCTTCCGTAAGCCCGGCGCGTTTCCGGATCTTTTTCCCGCTGCCATCCGTTTTCGTCTTTTTCTCCTTTGGTTTTGAGAATTTCATCACGATCTTCTCATCCTCCTCCAGAAAATCCTCGCCCTTTTCTTCCAGATGAATCAGAGCATATTTGTCCGGTGTCGCCCACAGATACCCCTGTGCCAGAAGTTCCCCGATGATCTCCTTCAGGCGCGGCTCGGAAGTCTGCTTCTGTTTTCCATAACTTTCCACATCTTCCAGCCCATACGATTTTACTTTCGCATTCTGACTTCCCCGGAGGACCGCTGCGATTGTTCCCGCACCGTAATTTCTCGGCAGTTCCGTGATACATTCCATAATATCCCGGCAAATCTCCGTCACATCCTCCTCCACATACTCATGGAGGCAGTTCGAACAGTTTTCGCACCGCCTCGGTCCTTTCTCACCGAAATATTTCAGGATAAAACCACGCAGACAGTCTTTCGTTGTACTGTAAAACGTCATCATCCGCAGACGCTCGGCATCCCGCTCCCGGACTGCTTCCGCCTCTTCCCTGTCCATATCCTCCCGCAGATCCTTTTCCTCTAACAAAAACTGATTGATCCGGACATCCTGTGGGGAATACAGCAGGATACACTCCGCCCGCTCCCCGTCACGCCCGGCTCGTCCCGCTTCCTGATAGTAATTTTCCATGCTCTGCGGCATATTATAATGTACCACATACCGGACATTTGACTTATCGATCCCCATACCAAATGCATTCGTCGCCACCATCACCGGCTTTTCATCAAAAATAAAAAGATCCTGATTGCGCTTTCTCTCTTCCGCAGAAAGCCCCGCATGATATCTGGTCGCCGGTATATCTTCCATCTGTAACATCGTGCATACCTCTTCCACATTCTTTCTGGTCGCACAGTAAACAATCCCGCTCTCCGTCCGGTGTTCCTTCACATAATCCAGCAGCTCCGCCTTCTTATTCCCTGTCCGCACCTCAAAATAAAGATTCGCCCGGTCAAACCCCGTCACCAGCACCTTCGGACTCCGAAGCCCCAGCACACACAAAATATCGTCCCGCACCTGCTCCGTTGCCGTCGCCGTAAATGCACTCACCACCGGCCGCACCGCCAGCTGATTCACAAACTCCACAATATTCAGATAACTCGGCCGGAAATCCTGTCCCCACTGGGAAATACAGTGTGCCTCATCCACCGTCACCATACTGATCTGCACCCTCTGTGCAAAATCAAGAAACAGCGGCGTCAGCAACCGCTCCGGTGCCACATAAATAATCTTATACCGCCCCTGCACCGCATATTCCATCGCCTTATAAATCTGACCTTCCGTAAGCGAACTGTTAATATACGCCGCATGAATCCCGGCCTCATTCAGCGCCCGCACCTGATCCTTCATCAAGGAGATCAACGGAGAAATCACAACCGTAATCCCCGGCAAAAGCAACGCCGGAACCTGATAGCAAATCGACTTCCCCGCCCCCGTAGGCATAATCCCCAGAACATCCCTCCCGGATAAGATTGCCCCGATCAGATCCTCCTGCCCGTTCCGGAACCCGTCATACCCGAAATATCGTTTCAATACTTCATACATATCCATATATTATTTTACTTTTCCTTTCCTGATCTACCAGACAAAAGAAGACTCCTTTCTCACCTGTAACCTCTCTAAGAGGCTGTTCACAGCGACTTAATCAGAATACAGCCCAAATCCCTTTCCATACTGACTTTCACTCGCATGTCTCAGATTTTATCATATCCACAACAAAACGCCTCGCAGGATACCACCTGTAAACAGTGGTTACACCTTCTTCTCCCGCCGCCAACACCCAGAAAGCCCACACTGACCCGGTAAGGTCAGACAGCCTTTTGCTGGCGTTCTTAGCCAGGATGAGATCCAGCGTTTACGGAAACTTAGGCGCGAAGCCTTTGCTGAGCGTCTTAGTTGCAGTTAACGCTTAGCTCAGCTTGGCGTTGCCAGCGGTTGTCTGACCTTACCGGGTCAGTGCGGGCTTTCGTCTGTGCAGCCAGTCTTTCGTCCATGCAGGCAATATCTCACTTTACCAACTCCTGCCTTTCATCAAACCAAACCCGATCCCCTTCATTAATATCTCTGTCATACAACATCTGATCCCTCTGCCGAACGATTTTTACATCCCCGTCCTCGTCCTCCAGCCGAACCACCGCCATCACCGGATCTCCCTCTTTCCGCTCCTCGCAGCCAAACTCTACATCTTCCTCTATCCGTACCACTCTATAATTCATAATCCGTATTTTCCCTATATTAAAACCCTTAACTATTTATTATTCATATGCTATAATATCACGCCCCCAACCCCTTTACAAGAAAGAATCCAAACACATCAAACCACAACTATGAGAAACACGCTTTGCGAGTTTCTCAAGTTATCGCGGCAGTCGCCAAGGTCTCATGCAAGCATGGACTTTGGCTCGTTGCTCGCGTAAAAAAAGTACGAACCATACCGCTTACTTTCAAACGATACACTTCGCACTTCTCTCCTGCTACTGTGATAACCATGTCTTTTTTCCTTTATGTCTCTCTATACTCTCGTCAGATCTGTTCTTCGATCCAGCTGTTTAAATCTGCCTGTTTCAGCGCGCCCACTTTCCGGTCTTTTGCCTGTCCGTCTTTAAAGAGGATCAGGGTCGGGTTGGACTGCACTTCATACTGCTCAGCCAGTTCCACATCAAAGTTTGTATTGACTTTATATACTTTGATTTTATCTTCATAATCATCTTCCGCATTTCCCAGAACCGGCGCCAGTTTTTTGCACGCCACACAGGAATCAGAATAAAAATCCACCAGAACCGGAAGCGATTCGTTCAATACTTTCTCTTCAAAATCTGCTTTGCTCACCCGTACTGCCATTGCTCTTCCACCTTTCTTACATACATGGTGTAAGTGCCGTCTTCGTTATCGGTTAATTTCAGTACTTTATGCCCTTCTTCTTTCATGCTTCTTGGAACATTCTGTACCGGTTCTCCATCGTTCATGCGGACAGCCAGAACCTCTCCATCCTCCAGCTCTTCGATGGCAACTTTTGCCTTTACGAATGTCAGGGAGCATACTTTATCGGTAATATCAACCTCATCGGTTACTTCAAAATCTAATTCAGCCATGATGGTTCTCCTTTCACTGTCCCTCGTACGCTTCTTTCAACTGTTTGCGGAAATCTTCCTCTCTCACAGTAACGCGTCCTCTCGGATCATCCTGCGGATCGTTATTTTTATTTCAATTTTGATACCGGATTGTTCCGTACTTTGTACTCTCACAATCCTCAAAAGCATTCGTAATCCACTCATTTTTCTTCGAAAAATGGCTGTTTACTCATATCTAACCTTTTGACTCTGTATCGTTTACATATTCAGCCACCGCTGTCGCTGCGTTGGCTCCGTCGGAAACCGCCGTCACAACCTGACGCAGTTTCTTTGTTCTGGCATCTCCGGCCACATACAGTCCTGCCAGACTGGTTTCTCCGGTTTCGTCCGCTTTCACATAGCCTGCCGGATCCAGTTCCACCAGATCCTTTACCAGTGCTGTCTGCGGAACCGATCCGTAAGCCACGAACACGCCGTCCACAGCGATCGCTGTTCCGTCTTCCAGAACAACACCTGTTACTTTCGCTTCTCCGGTGATTTCTTTCACCTGGTGTTCCAGTACAAATGTGACATTCTCTTTTTCTCTCAGCTTTTCTACCGTGGCAGCTGCACCGCGAAACTCTTTTCTTCTGTGGATCACATACACCTGCTCTGCCAGACCTGCCAGATAACCGGCATCATCCAGTGCGGTATCTCCGCCGCCGAGCACGGCGACTTTTTTACCCCGGTAAAAAGATCCGTCGCAGATTGCACAGTAGGAAACACCTTTTCCCGCATATTCCTTCTCTCCCGGAATATCGGCTCTCCGCGGGGACGCTCCCGCTGCATAGATCACGGTTTTTGATTCGATCGCAGAATCGTCTGCGAAGGTGATCTGAAACTGTCCGGACGCTTCTTTCTGGATTTTAGTCACTTCCTGTTCCAGAAACGCAACGCCGAGTTTTACGGCATGTTCCCGGAAGGTTTCTCCCAGGTCGTATCCGCTGATCCCAGGCAGTCCCAGGTAGTTGTCTACCCGACCGCTCTCTGCAATCTGTCCGGTTCCCTCATATTCTTTTTCTATCACTATAGCTGACAGGTTTGCCCGCTTTGCATAGATCGCTGCGCTTAAACCTGCCGGGCCGCTGCCGATGATACTTACATCATATGCCATATCTTTCGTTTCCTTATTATTCTTCTTTCAGGTCGCCCTTCTTTACAGAAGCCACGCAGAAGTCCAGTCTCTCTTCATCACTGTCTTCATCGTCCCCATTCATGCCGGTTACACTGGATCGGTTCGGATCCACCCCTGCAACTACAGTTACTTTTCCGGTTCCTGCGCCTTTGGATGCACCCGGTACACGGAAGGTTTCCACATCCAGCGGCTCGATGGATACTTCTTCTCCGTGTGTTGCCTGTGGTACCCATTCGTACGGTGCGCGGTATGCACGATAAACCATGTTCATCTTGAAGTTTCCGCCGATATTTTTAAAGTAAGGGTTCACATATTCCCATACGATCTCATGTTCCGGTGTCACTTCGATCAGATGTCCGTCCGATCCTTCGGTGATCAGTGTGTTGCCGTTTGGCAGTCGCTGTGCGGAACTGATGTAGGAGCTGTAGAACTTGGAAGCATCGGTAAATAACAGGTTTCCTGCTTCGAGTGGAGTGTACTGCCAGATGATCTCCAGTGTGATCGGGTCAAATTCCAGGACACGGGAGTAATCTCTGTGTGCGTTGTTGTTACCGGTCGGTGCGGATGGGTTCGGATTACCGTAACCACCTTCACCACCGTTATCGAATACCAGCAGATTGCCTTCTCCCGGCAGTCCCTTCGGAATCATGTGGAAATGATGCTGACCGATGATCCATCCCAGTTTGCGAAGTTCTTTCGTCTTGGAAAAATCAGGTCCGATCTGCCATACGATCTCTCCGGTTTTCTTGCTGATGATCGCCAGAATATTTGCATTTCTCGCATCAAAGATCAGGTTATCCGGATGGAATCTCTCATCTCCCGCATCGTACCATTTGTTCTCTCCCAGAACAGATACACAGTTAATGTGCATCCAGTCACCACCGGCTTCTCCGTGAAGTCCCGGATTACGGAACAGAACATTTTTTGCAGCTTCATCAAAATCAAATTCTTCAAAATGATCAGAAGCACGCCAGCTCCACAGGATATTTCCTTCCCAGTCTACTTCGATGATCTTATCATCGATCAGTTTTTTATCGGAAATCTCATGATTGTATACATTTTCATGTGTCAGGATGATGGTATTTCCACTGTCGGTTTTCGGTTCGCCGCCCGGATAATAATATCCGACGGTATTTCCTTCTCTCTGGTAATCGTGATGCTGTCTTGCCTGCCAGGTCGGTTCTTTTCCCGGATCTGCGATCAGCTCCGTGTGATCGAATTTCCAGACGATATTTCCGTCATAATCCACCTGCACCAGATCCAGCTGATCCTGATATGCATATTTTCCACCACGTTCTCCGGTAGTTCCCATTACATACCCACCCGGAAGGATCTTGTTCGGAAATCCGCCAAGACCTGCCCACAGATTCACTTCGTTTCCGTTCATATCGATCATAAGTGCTCCTTTTGCGGATGGATAGATGGTGTATCCGTTATACGCTTTCTCTTTGTTATATACTAAAACTCCTGTTGGAAATACAGTTGGATAACCCATATTCTTTTACCTCCTGTGGTCTGCTTTTTATGCCAGTTTTTTAATCTCTTCCTGAATGATCAGCGGATGAACCTCACCCACCAGTCTGTTTTTTATCTCTCCGTTTTTGATAAACAGCAATGTCGGTACTGCCGAGATATCAAATCTGCTCTGTAACAGTGCTTCCTGATCAATGTTGCATTTTCCGAAGAATACATCGTCTCCTTTTTCTTCGGAAAGTTTATTTAATGCACCCGCCAGCTTCTTACAGTGGCTGCATGCGGTGGTGTAGAACTCTACAACCACCGGTTTGTCTTTATTGATTTCCTGGTCAAAATTATTTACGTTCAGTTCCTGTATCATAACTGCGGTTCTCCTTTGTCTCTTATTCGATGGTCACATTATCCGGAAATGCGATTTTGGCCACATCGGTGTTGATAAAATCGCGGATATTGTAGTCTTTCGGGAAACTTCCGTGTTCAAATCCCCATTTTCCGATATCTTCCAGATGTGTCGTTGCTTCCTCGGAAAATCCAGGCTCAAAGCTGTAGTTTTTCCAGTTTTCTTTAAAGTCTTCTGCTTTCAGACCAAGTTTGTCTGCCAGGTATTCTGCGGATTCATCCAGATGATCGTTGATATACTGCGTACTTTCATCGACAGCCTGCAGGAACTTTGCAAGAGTGTCTGTATTTTCTGAAATATATTTGTCGGTTGACAGGAAGTAGGATCCGGTCTGAATACCGATTTCCTGGGAAGTTGCCACCTGTACCCAGCCGGCTTCTTCGATATACTTTGCTTCGGAACCGTTGGCATACACAGCGGATGCACCACCCTTCTGGATCAGCGCCAGTCTGCTCTGAGAAGAATCGGTGTTGATCAGGTTCTGTTTGCTCTCATCCAGACCCAGATATTCGATGCACTTACTTGCATAGTAGTATGTTACCGTTCCTTCCTGATACATAAATCCTGCGGAACCGTCCAGGCTCTTCGGATCATCCGCGTATTTCGGATCTACATACAGACCACCGGACAGGGCTGACTGACCACCGGAGATCTGAGAAAAAATCTGCAGGTTTGTGGCATCCAGGGTGTTTCCCAGACGGTTGACTGCTGCATAATCTGCCATCATTCCGATGTCTGCGGTTCCGTTGACTACCGCATCGATGGTATTGATACCGGCTACAAACTCTGTCGTCTGTAAGTCAATGCCGTATTTTTCAAAAATCCCCTGCCAGAGACCAATTTCTGTCGCATACTGATCAAGCTGACCGGTCATCACTGCATCTCTCACGGTCACCAGATCTCCACCGGATGAAGATGCATCGGAGGATGCTGTTTTGTCTGTTGTCTGTGTGCTGCTGTTTCCGCATCCGGCAAGTGTTCCGATAATAAAAACTGCTGCGGCTGCCAGGCTGATGATTCTTTTTTTCATAATAATGTTTCCTCCTCTTTTTAAAGCTGTTTTGTAACTATTCAGTAAGTAGTATTTCGCGAGGTGTTTTATGGTTTCTGCGAAACTGCTTTCTCCTCATATCGCAATCTCGCAGGTATTTTTCTCTTCCGGATTCCTACGCTTTTCTCACTCCGAAATGTTTTAAGAACGTACAGCCGAAAAGCTGAAGCAGACGGTCTGCAACGAATCCGATCAGTGCCAGGGTAACGATTCCTGCGAACGCCCAGGCTGTTTTGTAGTACATCTTGGAGCTCTGGATCAGATATCCAAGACCGTCATTGCCAACCAGCATCTCTGCTGCGATCACACAGATGATACTGCTGCTGAGTCCCAGCCGGATACCGGTGAAGATATTCGGAACTGCAGAAGGCAGTACCACGGTGAAAAACACTCTCAGCCGGCTGGCGCCCATACAGGATGCAGCCTCCATCAGAGAATGATCGGTAGCAACCACTCCTGCGATCGTGTTGACCAGCACCTGGAAAAATGCCGCATACAGGATCAGTGCTACTTTGGAAGTGTCATCCACACCAAACCACATCAGAAACAGAGATGTCAGTGCGATAGCCGGGATAAAGCGAAACAGGCTCAGAATCGGCTCTATGATCCAGCGGAACGGTTTGAAATGTCCGACCACCAGTCCGATCGGTACCGCAATAACTACCGCCAGTCCCCAGCCTTTCAGTACACGGCTTACGGATGCTGCGATGTCCGCCCACAGTGTACCGTTGCTTACCAGTTCCCTGATCGCTGCCCAGGTCTCTGCCGGACTTGGGAGGAAAATCTCATCATACTGTAAGGATCCCAGTCCCCAGAACAGAAAAACGATCAGCCAGGAGACGATACCTGTTTTGATAACCTTCAAAGGCAGATCCCAACTGCCTGTCTTTTTTGTATTTGCTTTCTGTGCTGCCATGGCTTTCTGCCTCCTTCCTAGATATAATACATACTGGATATATCCAGTCCTTTGTTTGTCAGTGTTGTTGTTGTCTTATCATCAAAGACATACATCTGATTGATGACTACCCATACTTTGTCGCCGCTCTTTAACGGTCCGTTGACCAGCGGTGAATTCGTTCTCAGTGTGATGCCCCGGATATTTAACAGTACCTCAAAGTAATTACCCCGGAAAATACTCTGTTCTACGGTAGCATGTTCATAGATCGAACTTTCTTCGGTTATATCTTTCGGATTCTTGATCTCTACGAATTCCGGTCGGATGATCGCTTTCGTATCCGGTCCGATCGAATCAAATCCTTTTAATTTTCCATAATCTTCAATGATCGAAGATTTTCCGATAAACTGTGCCACAAACGGTGTCTTCGGATGCAGGTAAATCTCCACCGGATCTCCCATCTGTTCTACGCGGCCCTCGTTGGTGATGATAATCTCATCCGCCACCTCGATCGCCTCGTCCTGATCATGTGTTACGAAAATACTGGTGATTCCGATCTTATCGATCGTCTCTCTTAACCAGGTACGAAGTTCCTGTCGAACTTTCGCATCGATTGCTGCAAACGGTTCATCCAGAAGCAGTACTTCCGGATTCGGTGCCAGTGCTCTCGCCAGCGCGATTCGCTGTCTCTGACCACCGGAGAGCTGATCCGGATATCTCTTTTCCAGTCCCGGAAGCCCTACCAGTTCCAGCAGTTCGGTAACTCTTTCTTTGATAAACTTCTTATCTTTTTTCTGGATCTTTAAGCCGTAAGCGATATTGTCATATACGGTAAGATAAGGAAACAATGCGTAATTCTGAAATACGAATCCGATTCCTCTCTGGCTCGAAGGAAGATCGTTTACCACATTTCCGTTGATACAGATATCTCCGGAATCCTGATGCTCCAGCCCGGCAAGCATTCGGAGGATCGTTGTCTTTCCACTTCCTGACGGTCCGAGAAGACCAACCAGTTTTCCTTTTTCGATTGCAAAGTTCACATCTTTCGATGCCTGAAAATCACCGAAGGATTTATTGATATTTTTTAATTCAATATACATAGCTTGTCGTCCTTTTCTCTCTCCTGTGCCTGTTTTTTGTCTTACCTATTATTCCTATCGAATTAGTATGTTGTACTCGTTGTAGAGATAATATCACTTATACGTTTTTATGTCAATAAATGTAGTTATAGGAATTTTTTAGGATTGGTTATAGGTTTTTTCTATAGCAAAGAATGTGCCTTGGCAATTTCCTGTAAAGTGAAAAAGATCCCGTACAGTTTTATCCTCACCTGTACGGGATCTTTTCCATATGTTTTCTTTATTTTGCTCTCGCCATAGCCTCCTGATAATCTTTCGTATCCACGAAGATCTCTTCTTTCCATGGGTTCTTCTTCTGTGCTTTTGCTCTCTTTAATATATAAGCAAATACGAACACGTTCACAGCAAAGGATACTACCGAGATCAGTCCCTGTGCCGTCGGACTGGCAACGGTCGGCATGGTACTTCCCATCGCTGCTGCGATACCACCTTCTCCATAGACAGAGGTTACGGTTGTAAAGCGACTCGCATCCTGAAACAGTGGGAACACCTGCGCAAACATGCACCACAGTGCCAGGGTGTTTGCACGGTTCTGGATCCAGCCGCCTTTGTTCCACAAGGCTGCTGCGAAGGTCGGTGCCAGAAGCAGTGCCAGACCACAGTACCAGGAATGGGTCGGCAGGTTCAGGTAAGTATACTGGAAGTTCCAGACATCATAAGCCAGAACATATACCCAGATCATATCCGGCCACAGCATATCCTGTTTGTTTTTGGAAGAATAGATACCCCACCATCCGGTCATACAAACAATATTGAAAAGCCCTGCCAGACCGTTCAGCACATTCCACCAGCCGCCATACAGCCATACGCCTTCCGATGACATCCACCAGCCACCTGCCAGAGAACCTGCACGGATCGCAGATTCAAAGTCAGATGCCACTGCGATCAGGATGTTGATTGCTACGATCACAAACGGAAATGCTTTGAACCAGTGTGCTTTTCCAAGTTTTCCCCAGTGATATTTCAGGATCATGAATCCGATACATCCTGCGGTTGCCGCATACAGTTTCGCATAATGGAACCAGCTGTTCATATGTACGTAAGTATCATTGTTCAGCGCCCATTCCGCACCGGATGCTGCTCCGATATAGATAGCGATAAAATACACGGATAATACCGCCGGGAGCACCAGAAAACATGCGATTCCTCCCCATTTCGACCGCCTTGCGATCTCATTCATAATTACCAGTCCTGCAAAGACGAACAGCCAGCCAAGCAGCTGCCATCCTGCTGTTTCTCCATAAATCTGAAAAAACATACACTCACTCTCCTTTTTCTTACGCGGAATCTTTATTCCACTTCTATTTCCTTAATGTTGAATTCACTTCCCTGCAAAAGATACGTATGTTCGCTGCCACAGTGCGGACAGATCTTTCCGTATTCTATGGTCGGATAGGTCTTCGCACATTCCTCACAGTATGTAATCGCAGGAAGTGTCTCCACAATAAGTTCCGCTTCCTCAAACAGCGGCCGTTTCTTCGCCGCCCACGTCCAGCAGTTCTGCAGGTAGGATTCGATCACCGTCGAGACCTCCCCAAGTTCCAGCACTACTTTCCGTATTTTTTCCACTTCATTCTCCTTTGCCACCTTTTCCAGATGATCCATGATATGAAATGTCACGCCAAGTTCATGCATACCTGCATTCTCCTATTTCTTCTTCGCAAACTTCACTTTAATGGACTGTTTCACCATATTCGGAAGAATGTATTTCAGTTTATCCTCCGATGCCCGCATCACGGACGCTCCCGGAAGTTCTCTGTGCAGATGGATCGCGTCAAAGACACATTTTGTGGTACATACACCACAACCGATACATTTATTCGGATCTACCACAGACGCTCCACAGGACAGACAACGGGAAGTCTCTGCTTTCACCTGTTCTTCCGTCAGGCTGTGAGACAGGTCGCGGAAGGTCGCTGCCTGCGCTTTTTCATCTTCTTTCGCCGGGATCTGGCGTTTGGATGTATCGTAACTGTCCACGGAAATATTGTTCTTATCGAGTTCCACAAAATCACGACGGTTTCTTCCGATCGTCAGGGTACAGTTTTCATGTACATAACGGTGAAGGGAAATCGCACCCTCCCGTCCTGCTGCGATCGCATCGATCGCAAATTTCGGTCCTGTATACACATCACCGCCGACGAAAATATCCGGCTCAGAGGTCTGATAGGTCAGTTTGTTTGCCAGTGCACCGCCGTTCGGCCGCCTCTTCAGATCCAGGTTATCCAGCATATTACCCCATTCGATCGCCTGTCCTACGGAAAAGATCACATGCTTACACGGTATGGTCACAGTCTGCTCTTCATCGTATTCCGGTGAGAATCTTCCCTGTTCATCCAGTACACGGGTACACTTTTTAAATACCACACCGGTCACTTTACCATTTTCCTCAAGAACTTCTTTCGGTCCCCAGCCGCAGTTCAGCTCGATGCCTTCTTCCAGTGCTTCCGCAATCTCTTCCTTACTTGCCGGCATATGTTCCCGCTGTTCCAGACAGAACATGGAAATCTTCGCATCCACACAACGGCTGCTGATTCTCGCCGCATCGATGGCCACATTACCACCGCCGACAACCACAACATCACCTTCAAGCGCAAAGCTTTCTTTCGCTCCCGCTTCCCGCAAGAAATCAACGGCTGCATAAGCACCTTTTGCATTTTCTCCTGTGATACCCGGTTTTCTTCCACGCTGGCATCCGATCGCCACGTAGAAGCCTCTGTAACCCTGTTCACGCAGTTCTTCGATCGTAATATCTTTTCCGATCTCCACACCACAGCGGATCTCCACGCCAAGTTCCCGGATCACATCGATCTCTGCTGCCAGAAGGTCTTTCTCTAATTTATAGGAAGGAATTCCGTAACGAAGCATACCGCCCGGTTCCTCATTTTTCTCGAAGATAGTCGGTTTGTATCCGGTCAGTGCAAGATAATATGCACAGGAAAGTCCCGCCGGACCGGCACCGATGATGGCGATCTTCTCATCAAATCCACCTTTCAGGGACGGAATCGTCTTTTTCGGGATATATCTCGTCTCCGCCTTCAGGTCACGTTCTGCCAGGAATCGTTTTACTTCATCGATGGCTACCGCCTCATCGACGGTTCCTCTGGTACATGCATCCTCACATCTGCGGTTACATACATGTCCGCAGACTGCCGGTAACGGATTATCTTTTTTAATCAACGCCAGTGCGTCATCGTAACGTCCCTCTTTTGCCAGTTTCAGATACCCCTGTACAGCGATATGTGCCGGACAGGCAGTTTTACATGGTGCAGTACCGGTATCGTAGCAGTTGATCCGGTTGACATCGCGGTAATTATGGGACCACATATGTTCACCCCACGGCTGCTCAGACGGAAGAGGAATCCGCGGATATTGCACTTCGCATCCCTCTTTGTCGCACAGCTTCTGACCCAGTTTTACCGCCCCTGCCGGACAGAATTCCACGCATTTTCCGCAGGCTACACAGTTGGCTTTTTCTACCTTCGCCACGTAAGCGGAACGGGACATATTCGGAGTGTTAAAGAGCTGGGAGGTACGCAGTGCATAACAGACATTCACGTTACAGTTACAGATTGCAAAGATTTTGTTAGCACCGTCGATGTTTGTGATCTGATGTACGAATCCGTTGTCCTCTGCTGCCTTCAGAATCTCCAGTGCTTCCGCTTTGTCGATATAACGTCCGTCTTTCTGTGTTTCCACTACATAATCTGCCATATCTCCAACAGCGATACACCAGCCTTCCGGATCGTCCGCGCAGCCCTCTCCGTGGGTCAGGCGGGAACGACGGCAGGAACACGGGCTTGCCGCATATTTTCCCTCATATTTGTTCAGCCAGTGGGAAATATGTTCCAGATCTACGGATTCATTTTCCATCTCGATCGCTTTTTCCACCGGGATAACATGCATACCGATACCGGCACCGCCTTCCGGCACGAACGGTGTGATCTTCTCCAGCGGCAGACGGGACATATGTTCAAAGAAAGTTCCCATCTCCGGGTTAGAGTCCAGGATGTTTGCGTTCATGTTGAAAAATTCTGCACATCCCGGTACATACATCGGTAACACATACTGTTTTTCGTGCTTCGGATTCTCCCAGTTGTATTCCAGAAGACCTTTTCTTGACATTTCTTCCAGCAGTGCTTCACATTTTTTCTCTTCCAGACCGGAGAGTTTCACGATCTCTGCCAGTGTCTTCGGTTTTCTCACACCAAGTTTTACTGCCAGTTCTGCTTCCTCATCGGTAAGCACGCCGGCAAGTCCCCAGTACTCCGGATCGTTTCTGGTAATCTTTTTCAATCCCAGTTTCTGCGGAATCCGGTCCGTGATCTTTTTGCCCAGTTTCGCGATCGGCTCCCGGAACGGTTCGTTCGGATCCGGGGTGAACTCCGGATAGACATAATCCGGATACAGCTCTTTATCCAGTTCTTTCTTCATTTTCATCCTCCTACACAGCGCCAGCCTTCTATATTTTCTTCGCCAAATCCACCGGCAACGATTTGAATTCGAATAACAGACGCTTCCCTTTTTATTTGCAGTAGTTACTCCCTGTAAGCCACTTTACTCGTACCTTCCACAGATTTCCCTTCCCCTCATTTCTTCCATTCTGTTACCTGCGCAGCCAGCCACTCGGCCCACGCATCCATGCCCTCCCCTGTCTTCGCACTGATCGGAAATACCTTCGCCTGTGGATTTCTCTGATGGATATACTCTTTCACCCGTTCCATATCAAAATCAAAATAAGGCAGTACATCGATCTTGTTGATCAGCACCGCATCACAGATCCGGAACATCAGCGGATATTTCAGCGGTTTGTCATGTCCCTCCGGTACGGAAAGGATCATCACATTCTTCGATGCACCCGTATCAAATTCTGCCGGACAGACCAGATTTCCCACATTTTCCAAGATCGCCAGATCCACATCGTCCACGCCAAGGCCCTCCACACCCTGTCGGGTCATCTCCGCATCCAGGTGGCACATCCCCCCGGTATGCAGCTGGATCGATTTGGCCCCTGTTTCTGCAATCGCCTTTGCATCCACATCCGAATCGATATCTGCCTCCATCACACCGATCCGGAACCGATCCTTTAACCGCTCGATCGTTCCTTTCAGTGTTGTAGTCTTTCCGGATCCCGGTGAAGACATCAGATTCATCAGAAATACTCCCTGTTCTTTTAACTCCCGGCGAAGGTTATCCGCCTGCCGGTCATTATCTGCAAATACGCTCTCCTTGATCACAAGGACTCTTACCTCTTTCACGCTTCTCTTATCCCTTTCATGATAATCTGTACCATCTCTTCTTTTCCCTGTTCGTAGGTCAGCCCGTTCTTGTAGAGAATATCACTCTCCAGAAAGCAGGTTACCGTTCCCCGGATCATCGCCATAACGACCGGTTTCGAGATATCCTTCCGGATCTTTCCTTCCCGGATCCCTTTCTCCAGATACTGCTCGGCAAGTGCCCAACCCTGACTGACTGCTTCCATCAGGTACTTATACTGCTTCGGATACTTCTGTGCCAGTTCGAAGATCCTGCTAAGTCCGATGTTATAATACTTGGTCGGAATTGCGCAAAACAGCCGTTCCAGCTTTTCCATCGTATCCAGTTCGGTATCCGCCTCGATCTCCTGCCGCATATCCGTAAAATCACGGGCATATCGGTCTGCAATCGCCATCAGCACATCCTGTTTGCTCTCGAACACCGTATAGATGGTTTTTTTACTGATCCCCAACGCTTTCGCTACATCATTCATCGTAAATTTCAAACCATTTTTCGTAAATTCTTCAATGGCTGTATCAATGATTTTTTCTCTCATTTTTCTCTCCTGTCCTATTCTCATTTACGGTTCAGCGAAAAAGGAAACCAGGAAACCAAGAACAGTTTCCCGGTTTCCTTCATTGTAACATTACACTGACTACCGGTCAATTCACTATATTTGACAAAAAATTCACATTGTTTTTATGCAGAACCTCTTTTTCCTTTCAGATCTCTATCTGTAAACCGTCATAAGCCAGTTCCAGTCCTTCTGACGCCACAATCGATTCGTACCAGTCATGCGGCGGGCACCAGTGTGGGGACAGATGTGTCAAAAGAAATCTACTATTCTCACGCAGGCACTTATTTTCCTTCAATCGGTCCCTTATCCGGATATTGTTCATCAGACACATATGTCCGCCATACTGTTCATTCAGTCCTGTAGTTCCTTCCATAATAACTGCATCGTACTGATATTCCTGTATCAATGCAAACTGATCCTCGTCATAGCTTCCGGAATCCAGCGCATACAATAACGTTTTTCCATCTTTCTGAATAATATAACTGTGGGAAAATCCCCGTTGCGACCCATGATTTCCGCGAACCGGCAAGATTCTGTACCCATCCGTTTTCTCTTCCTTTCCCTCTCTGATCTCATGCAGATTTATTTTCAGTTCTTCCATGTCATCCAGACTTTTTCTGAGTGTTTCCATCACGAAAGAATTCCCGTAAATATTCAGCTGCGGGATATCGGTAAACCGTGGACCTCCATGTCTCATTTTTTCGACATAAGTAAGCGGCAGCAAGCTTTCGTCTGTATTTCTCCAGCGCAGATGCTGCGGATACAGATGATCTTCATGAGGATGTGTGACCAGAAGTGTCTTGAGCTTTGATAAATTCACTCCGAACCGGGCTGCATTATCAAAACACGATGGTCCGATATCGATCAGCAGCTCTTCGTCAATCACCATGCTGCTGTTTGTTCTCAGGTTTTTTCCTCTGTGTTTTCTTGCATAAGTACAATGAGGACATTCACACCAGTATCCCGGATATGTTTCCCCTGCTCCTGTTCCTAAAAATGTCAGTTTCATACACGTACCTCTTTTCCTTATTTTTCTTAATTATAGATCTCTTTTCTTCCATTTTACAACAAAATCCGTATATTTTTCCCTTCCCGGAACAAAACTCCCTCTTCCGACAGATTTTTAAATTCCCGCATCATTGCACTCCGATCCACGCACAGATATTCTGCCAGAGTCGTATAAGATACCGGCAGTGTAAATACCTGTTTCTTTTTTCCTCCTCCCACTTCATTCAGATATGCCATAATTTTTTTCCGGATGCTGTTTCTGGATAAAACATAGATCCGGTTTGCCTGCTGGCTGGATCTCATGGCGATCAGCTGTAACAGATTACTGACCATCTGGCTGTGAAAGCTGCAGGCATTTTCACAGCGTTTGATCACGTGCTCATAATCGATAAACATCACCCTGGTTCTTGTCTTTGCACATACATAATAATGTTGGGACGGTTCCGGTAAAAGCAAGGGTTCCCCGAACACATCATCCTTTTTCAGTTCATCCATCAGATACTGACTGCCTTCTACATCATTTCCATAAAGAGATGCCTGCCCTTCCAGAATCAGACCGATTTTTTTCATCGTACTGGTATACTCCATGATAATCTCATTGTTCTGATATACTGCTTCCCGCATCCGAAAGCAGACACGCATCCGTTCCTGCTCTTCCGGTAAAATATGGGAAAACAATGTCACTTTTTCCATACCGATTCCTCCCTTATATTTCTCTGATCATTTCCTTTGCTTTTCTCTTCTTTTTTATCTATACACTTGTTTTGTTGCTTTTGCAACAGATTTTTCTGTTTTCTTCGGTTATACTATCTACAACAGGACATAGAAACTCTGGCACTCAGAGTTCGATAATTTTTTATCAAACTATAGTTTTTACAGGAGGATTTTTATGAAAATCACAGATACTATCAAATACGTAGGCGTCAACGATCACAAAGTTGATTTATTTGAAGGACAGTACCCGGTAGCCAATGGTATGGCTTACAACTCTTACGTGATCCTCGATGAAAAGATCGCTGTCATGGACACCGTAGATGCAAACTTCACCCACGAATGGCTGGATAACCTGGAGCAGGTACTTGATGGCCGCAAACCGGACTACCTGATCGTGCAGCACATGGAACCGGATCATGCGGCCAACGTAGCTAATTTCCTGAAAGTTTACCCGGACACCACCGTTGTCGCCAACGTGAAGACCTTCCAGATGATCTACAACTTTTTCGGACTTACTCTAGAGGGACAGAAGCTCGAAGTTACCAACGGCGGCACGTTAAGCCTTGGAAACCATCAGCTGACTTTTGTATTTGCTCCGATGGTACACTGGCCGGAAGTTATGGTAACTTACGACAGCACTGATAAAGTGCTCTTCTCCGCTGACGGCTTCGGCAAATTCGGTGCCCTGGATGTGGAAGAAGACTGGGATGACGAAGCCCGCAGATACTTCATCGGTATCGTAGGAAAATACGGCACACAGGTTCAGTCCCTCTTAAAAGTGGCTGCAACCCTCGATATCCGGATCATCTGCCCGCTCCACGGACCGGTACTTTCAGAAGATCTCGGACATTATATCGGTCTGTATGACACCTGGTCCTCCTACACACCGGAAGAAGAAGGCATCGTGATCGCCTACACTTCTGTCTATGGTCATACGAAAAAAGCAGTTGATCTGCTGGCTGACAAATTAAGAAGCAAAGGATGTCCGAAGGTCGTCGTATACGATCTGGCAAGAGACGATATGTCTCTGGCTCTCTCCGACGCTTTCCGCTACAGCAAACTGATCCTTGCCACCACAACCTACAACGCAAGCATCTATCCGTTTATGCACGACTACATCTCCCGTCTGGTGGAACACAACTTCCAGAACCGTACGGTAGGTCTGATCGAGAACGGTTCCTGGGCGCCTCTCGCTGCCAAAGTGATGCGTGAGATGATGGCAAAATGTAAAAAGATCAACTGGCTCGATACCACCGTAAAGATCCTCTCCGCCATCAATCAGGACAATCAGGATCAGCTGGAAGCCATGGCAGATGAACTGTGCAAAGAGTACATTGCCCAGAACGATACCCTTGCCAATAAAAATGACCTGACCGCACTGTTCCGGATCGGTTACGGCCTGTATGTGGTAACTTCTAACGACGGTAAGAAGGATAACGGTCTGATCGTAAACACTGTCATCCAGCTGACCGATACTCCGAACCGTGTAGCAGTTAATATCAACAAAGCAAACTATTCACACCATGTCATCAAACAGACCGGTATGTTAAATGTCAACTGTCTGTCCACGGAAGCACCGTTCTCCGTCTTCCAGCAGTTCGGCTTCCAGACCGGAAGAAGCGTGGATAAATTCGCCGGTCAGACCGTGCACCGTTCCGACAACGGACTGGTCTTCCTGGATAAATACATCAATGCCTTTATGTCTCTCAAAGTAGAAGACTATGTGGATCTCGGTACACACGGCATGTTTATCTGCAGCGTGACCGAAGCCCGCGTGATGAGCAACCAAGACACCATGACCTACACCTACTACCAGAACAACGTAAAACCAAAACCGGAAACCGAAGGGAAAAAAGGATTTGTCTGCAAAGTCTGCGGTTATATTTACGAAGGCGATGAACTTCCTGCTGACTTCATCTGCCCGCTTTGCAAACACGGAGCTGCTGATTTTGAGCCGATCGGATAAATAACAAAAATAAGAAGTTTATAGAGTTTTTACCCCGAATATGATACACTCAAGGAAATAGAATTTTACCTGTATTTTACATTAGATAAGAAAGGCATACTATGAAAAAGACCGTAAAGAAAATTTTTAAAGTACTTGGTATCGTACTCGGGGTAATTTTACTGGCTCTGATTGCTTATATCATTTATCTCTACGCCAGCTACCATCGCATCGAAGACAATCTGGTTCTGGAAGTGGAATCTGCCCCTGACGCCGGAGAAGATCTGGAGGGACTGACTTCCGGAGCCCGCCCGGATTCTGCATCCGCACGGTACAACACGGCACTGACTACCGGGGAAACCTACTCCGCACTGACCTACAACCTTGGTTTCGGTGCTTACACACCGGACTTCAGTTTCTTCATGGACGGCGGCAGATCCTCCTGGGCAAAAAGCAAAGAAAGTGTGCAGAACACCATACAGGGAGCCGGTGAACTCATTGCTTCTTATGAACCTGATTTTGCATTGCTTCAGGAAGTAGATCTTGATTCCACCAGAAGTTATCATGTAAACGAATATTCCATCTTAAGGACTTGCCTGGGTTCCTACAATTCTGTCTTCGCACAGAACTATGACTCCGCGTTTCTTTTCTATCCGTTTACACAGCCACATGGAAGCAGCAAATCGGGGCTTGCTCTGTTTTCCAGATATCTGGTGACCGATTCTCTGCGGAGAAGTTTCCCGGTGTCTACATCCTTCAGTAAATTTTTTGACCTGGATCGCTGCTACAGTATTTCCAGACTGCCTGTGGATAACGGAAAAGAACTGGTAATTTTTGAACTCCACATGTCCGCCTACGGCAACAGCGACGCAATCCGTGAGGGTCAGATCCGTATGCTTGCCGATGACATGCAGAAAGAATACGAGGCCGGCAATTACGTCCTGTGCGGCGGTGATTTCAACCATGATCTGAAAGCCTCCGAGGACGATTCCGAAAATCGCGAGTCCTGGGCATACCCCTTCCCGAGAGCCAGCCTTCCTGACCACTTTTCTTTCTGCATCGATCAGCTGACGGACGAGGAACGGGATTCCCTGTGGGACAGCGCCAGAAACGCTGACATGGAATATGTGCCGGGTGAAACGTATACCGTAACACTGGATGGATTTATTATCTCAGACAATATCGAATGCGTCTCCTACGACAACATCAACACCGGATACACCTATTCGGATCATGATCCGGTATATCTCGAATTCACATTAAAATAATATAAGGCAAAAATATAAGGGAACAGACCTGTACAACGATCTGTTCCCTTATATTTTTACTCAGAAATCTCTCCGGCAATCGTATCCTCGATCACCCACAGGCTTCTTATCCTTCAAAAACTATCCTTTATCCGCTGACACATCCTAGCCCTTTTTCTTTTTCATATAAAGCCAGACGCAAATCACCACGAAAGCCACCGTAACAGCTGCCAGAAGCGGCCATACGGTGATCGGACAGACGCTTTCACTGATCAGGTTCAGTGCCTGATAGGCTGTGTAGATACCGAAGATTGCAAAGATCACAAATGCCAGCGTATTTAACAGTCCATCCGGAGTCTTGCTCTTTAACAGATATCCCACCAGCATACCGAGAATGTCCGCCAAAAAAAGTCCCAGAGAACATCCGATCCATACGATAAAAGCGGCTCCCATACCTTCATTAGCGCCGAAAGTAATGGCTGTCAGCTGTGTTTTATCTCCCAGCTCTGCTACAAAGAACGTACAGAACACAGCCAGCGGAGCGAACTGGATCTTGCTTTTTCCGCCCTCTTCTTCTTCGTCGTCATCGTCCCCTGCAAGCGTCGATGCCGCAAAATAGAGAAACGCCAGTGCTGCGATGATCTTGATCAGCCATTCCGGGATAAATTCGCTGACCAGTCCGCCAGCCAGAACCGCCAGCCCATTCAGCACCAGGATCGCTGCCGCCGTTCCCAGGATAATATCCTTTAACTTGTACTTGGAAGTGAGCGCGATCAGCATCAGCTGCGTCTTATCACCCATCTCTGCGATAAATTCCGTGAAAAATACCTTTAAAAATAATAACATGCTTTTTCTCCCTGTTTATCTGATAATGATATAGACTGCATACGCCGCATAAAGTGCGATCATACAGAATCCTTCCACTTTTCCGATCCGTTTCTTCGTCGCCGCAAAGATCCATACACACACGGTAAATACCATCAGCACACACAGATCAATGATATTTTCTCTGATGATCGTGATCGGGCTGATCGCGGACGCGATACCGAGAACCATCAGGATGTTAAATACATTGGATCCCACTGCGTTGCCAAGTGCCATATCCACTTCGTTCTTTTTCGCTGCAACAATCGAAGTTACCAGTTCCGGGAGAGAGGTTCCGATGGAAACGATCGTCAGTCCGATCAGTGTCTGGCTCATGCCAAGATCCCCTGCAATCCTTGCAGCCGCATCTACGGTAATATCTCCGCCGATTGCGATTGCAGCCGCACCGCCAACGATAAATACAATACTTAACGGCATCGAGATCAGTTTGATCTCCTCGTCTGAACCACCTTCGATCTCCACTTTCTTTCCTTCTCTGCTTGCCTTCTGTGCGGTACGGATCATATAGAAAATATATCCCGCAAAACATACCAGAAAGATCACGCCGTCCAGATGCCCCAGTGTCATCGAGGATTTGTCACCGATTCCTGCGATTCCAAAGATCAGCAGCATTCCTGCACAGATCAGGGAAAACGGGATGTCTCTTCGAATCGTTTCCTTTGCTACATTGACCGTAGCCAGCACGCCACAGACTCCGATAACCACCATCAGGTTAAAGATATTGGAACCTACGACGTTGCTCACCGCAAGTTCATTATTTCCCGCAAGGGACGCTGATACACTGACCGCCGTCTCCGGAAGTGAGGTTCCCATCGCCACGATCGTAAGACCGATGATGATCGCCGGCACGTGGAAGCGTTTTGCCACACTCGAACTTCCCTCTACGAAATAATCCGCACCCTTGATCAGCAGCACAAAGCCGATCACAAGAGCAGCCAGAACCAGTGCAAATGGGGCGTTGTTAATAAATTTCTCCATAGTTTCCTCCTTTTTCTCTCTCCATGATTTCTCCGGCAGGCGTCACCCGCGTAAAAAAAGACTCATGTATATCTTCACCCCGGACAAAACTTCTTATTCCGAAGCAAAGATATACATGAGTCTCATTATTTAAGATTTGCCAGATTGTACTCTGTACTACAATCAGAATGTTGACAAACCACACTTTCGCGCTAACTACTCCCTCATGGAATATTTAATTACTTGATAAATAATATCAAATACGGTGGTGTGTGTCAACGAAAAAAGCACAAAAACTCTCCGTCCTGTATATTTCCTCTTTTCATCCATCCGTTGCACAATATATGTTAATGTTTCGTATATTTTTTCTAAATACCATTTATATTTTTTACACTTTTTCGTGCATTTTCCCCGTTTTTCTGCTATAATAGTACTTACTGCTTATTAACGCCACTTATATTTGGAGGCTTTTACACATGAAAAAAAACAACGCTGTTCAAACAGCACCGAAGCATTCCATGCTCGCCAATCAGGCTCCTGTCCCCCAGAAAAGTAAAGTCTCCTCACAGATGACTCTGTCTGACTCTATTTTATCCGGAGCAGTTGTAGAATTCCGAAAAGCCGGTTACCGATTTATGCGGCACTTGCATACGAATATTGAGATTTACCGGATTCTTTCCGGCGAATGTTATATGGACATTCAGTCAGAGACTCTTCATTGCACAGAAGGAGATTTTATTATGATTCTCCCGGATGTGGTACATTCCTTTTATCTGAATGATACCTCCGACTGTGAATTCCAGCACATTCATTTCAATCCTGATATGTTTTCAACGATTATTCTTGAAAATGACGGGATCTTTCCGATCACGCTTCTTCATGCTGTGCTGTTTTCTTCTCATTTTTATTACCGGCTCAGTTCTGACGAGAGGATTGACGAACAGATTCGGAAACTGATCGATCTGCACACTTCTTCTGACAGTCTGTTTACGGCTGCCAATATTAATGTGTCTCTGATGAACCTGATGCTTTATATTCTCGATCATACAGAACCCGTGCACGAGTATGCAAAACCACAGCTGCAAAACAGTTATGTGGCTTACGCGCTGAATTATATTCAGGAGCATTACACAACAAAGATCCTGCAGGAAGACATTGCACAGCAGTTACAGATTTCTGTACGATATCTGAGCAAGATTTTTAAGAGCTATATGGGTGTCACACTCTCCAATTACATTACGATTTACCGTGTCAACCGTTCCATCGCACTGATGCAGAGTACCGATCTGACACTGACGGAGATCGCTTTGCAGGTTGGATTCCGGGACTCTCAGCAGTATTCCAAGGTCTTTATGAGTGTCATCAATGCAACACCATCGCAATACAGAAAAGCTATTTTAAAATAAACGAAAAAGGGGCATCGCACTTCGTGCGATGCCCTGTTTTTATTTCCGACTAAATCTTAGTCTTCTTTTTTCCGTTTTCCTGCAACACCGGCTGCCGCTGCAATTGCGGATGCTGCCAGTGCAAATCCCCAACCTGCTACATTTGTTGCATCTCCTGTTTTCACAGCTGTTGTGGAAGTGCCTGTCTTTGTGCTGCCCACACCTGTACTGCCTGTATTTGTACGGCCTGTACCTGTGCTGTTTCCTTTTGTTGTCGTGCTATTATTGTTCTTGGATGTATCGGAAGGAGTCGTAGTCTGATTGTTATCTTTCTTTGTATCATCCTTCTTTTCATCATCTTTCTTGCTGTCGTCTGCTTTCTTTTCTTCAAGAGCACTCAGAGCTTCTTTGATGGCTTTATTTGCCTCATTTACCTGCTCCTGTGTAGCATCTTCCGCATTCAGCACACCTGCATACTGTTTATAAACATCCTGCAGTTTCTTCAGAGAATCCTCTGTGTACTTGTCTGTTGCTGCCAGTGCGGTATCTGCTTTTGCTACGTTCTCTTTCAGTGCTGTCTTATCTACAACAATTGGTTCCGGATCCGGATCTACGGTTTCTTTTTCTGTTGTAAAGGTAACGGCTTCTGATGGTTCAGACTCATTTCCGGCTGCATCTACTGCTGTCACGGTTACGGTGTATTCGGTTCCTTCGGTAAGTCCGGTCAGATCATAGGTAGGATCTGCTACCAGGGATGCATTTACTTTTGTACCTTTTACATATACATTATATCCGGCTACTTCTACATTGTCGGTAGATGCTTCCCAGGTGATCGTTGCTTTTGTATAAGTAATTTCAGATGCTTTTACATTGGCTGGTACGGTCGGTGCTTCGGTGTCCGCCGGTTCCTCTGTTTTCAGTGTTGTAAATGTCACTGCTTCGGATCTTACGGATTCATTTTTCTCTGCATCTACTGCTGTTACGGTCACCGTATATTCGGTTTCCTCAGTAAGTCCGGTCAGATCATACTCGGTTCCGGTTACCAGTTCGTCATTTACCTTTGTTTCGTTTACATATACGTTGTATCCAACAACGCCTACATTGTCACTTGCTTCATCCCATGCAACTTTTGCTGTTGTCTCGGTAACATCAGAAGTTCTTACATTTGCAGGTACTGTCGGTGCCTCGGTATCCTTCGGATCTTCCGTTTTCAATGTTGTAAAGGTTGCTGCCTCGGATCTTACAGATTCATTTTCCGATGTATCTACAGCTGTTACCATTACGGTGTACTCTGTTTCTTCGGTAAGTCCGGTCAGATCATAGGTTGTTCCGGTTACAGGTACTGCATTTACTTTTGTATCGTTTACATATACATTGTATCCAGCCACTTCTACATTATCGGTAGATGCTTCCCAGCTAACGGTTGCTCTTGTCTCGGTAATGTCTGTTACGGTTACACCAGACGGTACGGTCGGTGCTTCCATATCTTTTGCTTTTTCTGTTGTAAAGGTTGCTGCCTCGGATCTTGCAGATTCATTTCCGGCTGCATCCACTGCTGTTACCGTTACGGTATACTCAGTTTCTTCAGCAAGTCCGGTCAGATCATACTCGGTTCCGGTTACCAGTTCATCATTTACTTTGTTTTCATTTACATATACGTTGTATCCAACAACACCTACATTGTCACTTGCTTCATCCCATGTAACTTTTGCTGTTGTCTCGGTAACATCTGTAGCTGTTACTGCTGCCGGAGCTGTCGGTGCTTCGGTGTCTGCTGCAGCTTTATCTACATAACTGATAATCGGAGTTACATGAACAGATGGTTTGGTTGGATTGCCGTTGCTCTTTGTTGTCACGCGGATCACATCACCCTGGCTAACTTCGATTTCATCAAAGCTCTTCCAGTCTGTTGCCTGTACCCGGCTGTTTGTAAGTGTTACACTCTGTAATTCGGTATCGTTTAACAGAAGACTTAAGGTAACCGTTCCACCTGAGTTTCCATTCTGACGAAGATATGGCTCATCATCTTTTATATTGAAAGATACGGTCCCGCTCTTCGGTACTCTGTATGCCATTGCGGTTGTGATACTTGTATTCGGCGGTGCGGAAAGTAATCCATGTACAGTTGTGTCAGTCGTTGACACAGTACCCTGTTGTCCATCAATACCAGGACCATAATAGGTATTTACACACCAGTTTGGCCATCCGTCTCTGTCGACCTCTGTCATATTTGCCCAGCTGCCGGTTCCGTTCTTCATCTGACCAAACCACACATTTCCCTGCTGTCCGTTCACATAGTCCAGAGTCCAGTTATATGTATTTTTCTGTCCGATGGTATAATCGTTGGTTGTTCCGTCTTCCGCAGTGATGCGAAGTGTCATTCCGGCTGCTACTGCATCCTTATCTGCCAGTTCTGTTCCACCATTGAGTACAGAAACGGTTGCGGTATCCGCTACTGTGATATTGTTTTTCATTTCCTTTACAGTTGTCGGATTTTTATCGGTATAAGGAACGTTCATGGTTGTTCCCTTTACTTCATAGTAACTGTCTTTCAGTTCTTTGTCAGAGCTTGCAATTACTGTATAAATAACATCTTCCATACCTTCATAAGAAAGAACAATCGTTGCTCCTCCTTTTACAATATCGGAATCACCAAGAACAGTCTCGCCATTCTTAATGGTAACCTTAACTCCTGCATCAACAATAACATTCTTCAGGAATTCTGCTACGGTTGTATTTTTCGGAAGGTCACTTACTTTTGTTCCGGAGATTGTATATACATTGGATCTCAGCACAAGTGCTGTCACTGCATCGCTTTCTGCTGCTCCGATTTCCGGTACTGCTGTGATGGCATGACCAAAGAAGTCATGATCGATCGTATAACCGTTCTTGTCAACGATCACTTTACCTGCATTGATAGCCGGAGAATTCTCCGCCAGTTTGTATCCGTCAAATACGGTAGAAGCGGTTGGATCTTCGTGACGTCTTGCCTGTTTGTCGGCAGCTGCTGCGCTTGGACCTGATCCTGCATCCACAAGTACATCCGTTCCTGCATCTACTTTCACTGCTGCCTCATCGTTCGGATAAGAGCTTACATTGTAGTATAAGTTATTGCTGTAAGTCTTGTTTCCACTGATATTCCAGTTGCTTACAGTAGCCGGTGTGCTGCCCTCAAAATAGAAAATATTATTTTCAATGGTAACCGGACCGCCATTGCCGTGTGTGTAGTGCCAGATGGTATTGATACCTTCTTTGATATAGAATGTATTGTTGTAAACCTGGCAGTTTCCGGAGTTGCCCGCCGGATCCAGAGGTCCCATATCTTCATTCTGGCTGATATTGTAACGGAATGTGTTGTTAATGGACTCCCAGCCACAGAACATAATGGTACTTGCTGTATTTCCATGGCTGTAGTTGTACTGATAGTTTGTTCCATCACCATAATCCGCATCCCACGGCTGTCCGTCTCCATTACCATTGGAAGCATTCAGTGTTGCAAAACATTCGTTGTACTGGAAAATTGCATTTTTACATTTCCATGGCCAGATACCTGCTGCTACTCGTCCTGCCCCAACACCCTGTTTGCCGGTTTCGTTGCCATTTGCATCCAGTCTCGGCTGCTGCTGGGAGTAATCTGTGGTATTGATCTGCTCCGCTGCATTCTCTGATACATTGTACTGAACCAGCGGTCTGTCAAGGTACATCGTTGTGATCGCATCTCCACCCACATGGTTCAGATAGTTGTTCTCGATAACCACGTTGGAGGAACCGTATTTTGCCATGACATCATCTGACAGGGAAGCGGTTGTAAATTTGCTCCACTGATAGGTGTATCCAACGGCAATTCCCCAACGGTTTACCGTATCAAGGGAACAGTTCTTGATCTGCACATCATTGTATTTTGCAATTCCGGTTGCACTCTCATCGGTTGGTTTTTCAACAATGAAGTAAATACCTCCGTTTGTCATATGTTTGTTATAAACGTTACCTGTCACATCATGGATATACAAATCATTCAACACGATGTGATCTACCGTTCCGTTGTCTTTCGCAACGCCGGCAACACCGGTTCTGTCCATCGCATACGCATCGTTATATGCTTTGTCTTTTTCGGTATCGGTGGTACTCTTTCTGTCATTGGTCAGTTCCAGACCGTCAATCTCGATATACTCGGTATCTTCAATTAAAATACTGGAAGATACGGTACCTTTCCATTTGTGGTTCTGGTTATCCAGCGGGTTTCCGTAGTTCAGTTCCCACTGACCGTGACCATTGGTGTTGATCTGTGGTCTGTTTCCTTCTCCATATGTGGATACTTTTACCGGTACTTCTGCACTACCACTGTCCTCTTTTGTAAAGACAAGTGCCTGATCTTCAAATACCGATCCCTTTTTCAGGAGTACCGTATCACCCGGTTCCAGATCCAGTTCATTCACTTTATCCAGTGTCTGAAACGCCTTGCTCTCTGATGTTCCGTCATTGTTGTCATTTCCGCCTTTGGAATCAACGTAATACGTTGTTCCTGTACCGTCTGTTCCCGCTGCCTGAACAGGAACTGCCGGCATCATTGATGCAACTGTTGTTCCTGCAAGCAGAAGAGCCAGCGTTCCGCTCATCCATTTTTTCTTCATACCTTTTCTCCTTCTGTTATTGCAGATTCTCTAGGGTGAAATGATTTACATCCTTCATGTTTCCTTCCACCTGAGAATCTTCTTCCCGCTGCGCGATCATATCATCATATTTCTGCTCACGCAGTTCTCGTTCTACTGCAACTCTCGCTGTTTCCAGATCTGCATTTTCTTCACTATCTCCAAAAATCCAGTCCCGGCTTTTGTAGTGTTCAACGATCTCATCTTCTGTCAGTTCCATACCTTCGCGATCCGTATCACTGCAGTATTTTTCCTTCAAAGTGCTGATTTCATAATCCAGATAAAGTGGAAACGTATACTCTTTCAGTCCATAGATTACTTCCCCTTTTTCCACTTTTTCTTTTCGTTCCGCATTCTCATCTTTCCAGCGCTTTTCCAGAGCCTCATAACTACTGTCTGATATATCACCGTTTTCTTTTGCGAGATCATACACTGTATGAATGTATTTCAGCTGCTCGACTGTATTTTCCGCCAGAATTTCATACCCGTATTTTTCCTTATACTTTTTCTTCCAGAAATCGTCTCCATAAACGGCGTCGTAATCCTGCTGAATCTGCATTTTGGTATCATATTCTACAGATTCCATGCAGTTTACATACTCTTCTTTGCTGATGGTATGTTCCGCAACAGTCAGATCAAATCGATGATCCTTTTTATATTGCATGACGCCGGCAACAATTCCCACAACCGCAAACACTGCTACGATGCCTCCGATCTTCAGGAACTGTTTTTTCCGATTCTTCATGATGTACCTCCTTCCCGTCTGAAATCCTGTTCTTCCTGCACACAGATTTTCTCAGTCAAGTTTGATTTTATTATAACAATCCGTTCTTTTCACATCTCGTTCTTTTTGTTTGATTCTGTCATGGATTTTGTCAAATTCGGAACTATAAGTAAATTTCCCGTAAATACCAAAAAAATATTAAGATTTCTCACAGGGCGTTCTTAACCTTTCCATGCAGCAAAAAAGCAGCCAATCTTTGCGATTGACTGCTTTTTGCTGTCCGGTATCCATTTATTGTTCTTTGCTGTTTTCCTGCATGCGGCTTTGCATCGGCACTACTCTTTTAAATTTTGTAAGCATCTGAGCCATGAGCCGGTTCTTTTTTTCTATCAGATCTCTGTTATCAGAAACACAGACATCGATCAGTGCATCCATGTCAATCTGCAGCACTGCGATAGACTGTTCTTCATGATATGGAAACGTAATCTCTGCACACAGTCTCCAAAAACTGTTGCCGGTATCCTTCATATGATCCGGGAGGATCAAAAAATTGTAGACACAGACGTCCTTTTGTCCCGCCTGTTCGTAGATACGAAGCATCTGCTCCTGATAGAAAAACTGCTTATAGATGTCCATACTTCCAGGAAGTTTATAGCATTTTTTCTTCTCGTTCCATCCGGAATATTTGGCATCCATGACGCAGCAACATTTCTTTGCTTCCAGCTGCTCCAGAATGATCTCGGTTCCGTACCTGTATGTGGGACTTCTGACAAGACCGGTTCTGGTAAACTGGCTATTTAAGGTGATGTATGAATCCGAAAAAAAGAATACAAAATTACTGGCTTACGAGGTGAATTCGGAATTTGTTGACAGCTATTTTCCAACCGAAAAAAATGCGGTACATGCGATTGACTTTAGCAAGTATAACGGCGTATGCAGGGTTGACTTCACAAAATATGATGAAGCGCTCTACCATACATTTACCGGTAAACTCATCGATGGACTACAGCAGATCCAGCCACTGAATTCCGTCCTCAATGACTGTTGTGGTACGATGTCAGACCAATATAAGATTATGCTTCGGTTTATTGTGGAACATTTTCTCGAACTGCTCTTCCTTCTGATGCATGATCTGGATGTATATCTCATGATGGAGGTTCATTTGGGAAATATTCGAATAGAAATAAACGGCATGTTAAATCCCCTTGGATGGAAGGACTAAAGATGGGCGAAACAATAAACCACCCGCTATGGACGGGTGGTTCTGATTATTTCTTCTTGTTGTCCAAAAAACCTTCAGCTATTAGTTCTTCTTCTATGGCTGCCCACGCATCCTCTGCCATGGAATTGTCTACTATCTCTTTCGATGATGTACTTTCCGACGATGTATCTTCCGGTTTATTGTATGGCGTAGTCCAGGCAAGGAATCTCTTTTCCACATCTTCCGGAACCTGGATCTTGTGCTGCTCAAGAAGCTCCAGCAGCATTTTGATGTCCTGTAATCTAGAATCAGATATATCCTGCAGATCACCTGCCACCCACTCGAGATCTATACATTTCTTTACCAACTGATCATGAATCATAGCTTCATACTCCTCATACTGCTCATCGTAAGCGTTCGGATCATCATATTCCTCTTTCTCTTCCGATGCGTCAAATTCATAAGATTCTTCCGGTATACTGTCATTATAGACGTCTGCCATATCTGCACCTTCCGCACCTAAAATTTCTTCCTAGAGCGTGTTTGAAAAAGACTTTTCGTGAGCTGCGAGTCCCAGTTTGTGGGAAATTTTATCCGAATGAGGGCGGCGTAGCGGGCTACGGCAACCGAATAAGGGTAAAATATACCGCAAAGTGGGGCTTGCAGATTGCGGAAATGATTTTTCAGACACGCTCTAGTCAATTCCCATTGTTCCGTTCTCCTTTTCTACTACCTCTCTTTCTTTGTTCACTCTTTCTGGCTTCCTATCCATTTATGAACTTGTTGTTGACTGATGATTCAAGTATAATAAACTCGTAACTGTTCAGTACCTTCACAGTTACGAGCCAAAATGCATTTAAACGATAAAAACACCTCGCGGGACAGTGGCTACTGAATAGTTACATAAACTCTATATAAGAAATACATGTCTTGCATGTGATCTTATGTATTGATGATTCTCATGTTCTGCGATATACGGGGAGGAAATTCTCATGGGTAAACAATCTACCAGGGAAAACAAAACAATTTACCAGCTTTGCCGGGAAGCTGCAGGGCTTACAAGGGCAGAAGCAAGTGATAAAATGGAGGCTGTCTCGGATTCTAAAATCGAAAAATTCGAATACGAAACACAGGAGCCTACACCTTACGATATCATTCAAATGGCTAATGCTTATAAGCGACCGGATCTCTGCAACTATTACTGCTCACACAAATGTGAAATAGGCCACCGCTATGTTCCAGAAGTAGAAGTGACTGATCTGTCAAATATCATTTTGGAGACAATTGCCAGTTTGAATGAAATCAATTCTCTTACCGGTCGTCTGATCCAGATTGCCCGTGACGGTAAGATCAGCGATGATGAAATGAAAGATTTTGCTTATATCAGTAAAAAACTTGATGAAATTTCTTTAGCCATAGACTCTTTGAATCTCTGGGTAGATAAGACCGCCGGAGAACAGGGGCTTAATCTTGAGCTCTTAAATGCCGAAAAAGAAAAATTAAAATAATCCATAACGCCAAGAAAGGCAATGAACCATTTCTGACTCATTGCCTTTTCCTTTACATACGCTGTAATTGATTGACTATACTTTCTGTTCTTCGAATTGCTTCTTCTACCTGTCTTTTTGCATTATTGATTCGATCCTGGACCACCCAGTCCACAACAAAGCCATCAAAGAAATAATCCGCAAAAGAAAGGAAATCTCCAGTATCGATATTCAAGTTACATGCCATATTTACATCATTTAATTCCCTGCTGAAATTACGGAGATCATACTTTGCCTGCTCCATATTCTGCTTCGCCTGATCCATTTTAGAATGTTTTAACATCGTAGTGAAAAAGCCACCGCCAAACATATCTACCAGTCCCCAGTTCTTTGCACTGTTTAAATTTTCTTTTGCTGCCTGAAGACTGTTCAAAGCCCTACGCCCAGCTTCAATTGCTTCTCTTTTTTCTTTTTCAATATCATATCCCATTCGTTTTCTCCTTCTGATCCATTATGAATGTGACGTCACCAATGCTATAATCCCACCGACAATCAACAATGGAAAAGCAATGTATATCAGTCCACCTACAACCATACCGATCAATATCACCGGGAAGAAAATAACTGTGCAAAGTAGTTTCATAATTCCCCAGGATGCTTTTAATCCAAATATAAAAAATTTTCCAACAAACCAAATCATACAAATTGTAAATAATAACGATACCATTTTTTTACTCCTTCTGAAACTCATTCTGATATGTGTCTTTCATTTTTTCTGTTCTTTTTCTGATAAATATTCAGATGTGTTCTTTATTCCAAGCTTATTATTGAATGCCGGATTTTTCTCCATCTTTTCTATAATCTGGATTAATCGAATTCTCTGTGCTGCTTCCATCTGATCACCCCATTTATATTCTGCTTTTTTGTTGACATTGTCACTATAACAAATTTATTTTTCATAATACACATCCACCATGAGGAATTGCATCTTTATATTTCTCGAATTTTGAGAAATCTCTCTTTATAATTTTCTATACAAAGTATATACCTTTCTATGTTATTTCTATTATAATAAACATATCTGAGTAACACTATGAATTATTATAAAAGGCAAAGGAGTCAGTAGTAATATGAGAATCGAAAACTTACAAAATGAAAACAGAAAATTTGCAAAAAGTATCGGAAACTTCCATGTACTTGAATATGTACAGGATGCCAGTGTATCACCAATGAATGCAATGAACGAATATTTCATGAGCAAAATGGGGGTCAGAAGAAGACAGGTTGTTATTGATATTGATAAAGACCATTCTGCTATTATCCAGGCCGGTGCCATGCAATGGATGGGCGGAAATGTACGAGCTACATCTGGTGTAAAAGGTATCGGAGATTTCCTTGGAAAAGCAATCAAAGGTGCCGTTACAAAAGAAACCGCAGTTAAACCGGAATATGTTGGTGAAGGCTGCCTGGTATTAGAACCGACATACAAATATATTATCCTTGCAGACATCGGCAAATGGGGCCCGGCCGGAATGACAATTGAAGATGGCATGTTCCTGGCTTGTGATGCAAATGTAAAAAGTAAAGTGGTAGCCAGAAAGAACCTTTCATCCGCCGTACTAGGTGGCGAAGGTCTGTTTAATCTGAGTTTGCAGGGAAATGGTATAGCTGCACTGGAGTCTAATGTTCCTGAAGATGAATTGATTGAAGTTATATTGGAAAATGATGAACTGAAAATTGATGGAAATCTTGCTGTATGCTGGTCATCAAATCTTGAATTCACCGTAGAAAGATCTACAAAAACACTTGTAGGATCTGCAGTTAGCGGAGAGGGTCTGGTAAATGTGTATCGTGGAACAGGACGAGTACTGATGTGTCCGGTCGCACCGACAGCTTCCTTATTTGAGTCCACCAACACCATGGCTGCAAAAGCTGCCGCTAAATCCAGCAATACATTTGGAAAATAATCGTAAAATACATTCTCTTGTAACCAACAGACGCCGGTATAGGATTATAAAAATCCTGTATCGGCGTTGCAGCCGGCTGTCATTTTACAGACCCTATAGCTTTTCGTCTCAGCCTTTTGACTGATTTGCCGGCGAATCTTTTATTTGTATGATATTGTAATTTTGTAACTATTCAGCACATCGTTATTCCGCGAGGTGTTTTGGCATGAATATGCCAAAATCCCGAGACATGCAAGTCAAAATCCCATCGCCGAAGGCGATTTTTCATGGATTTTGACTCGTAACTGTGAGGGTACTGAACAGTTACGTAACTTTTTCATTAAATCTGCCTGTTATAGATATTTCATCATTGTTGAGACAAGAATATTCATATCTACAGGCTTTGCAACATGATCATTCATTCCAACAGAAAGAACTTTTTGTATATCTTCTGCAAAGGCATTGGCAGTCATCGCAACAATTGGGATCCTGGCTTTTTTCGTATCCTTCATTTTTCGGATGGCTAATGTAGCATCATATCCATTCATAACAGGCATCTGAATATCCATAAGGATCATCTTGTAATAATCAGCCTCCGCCTTTTCAACCATGTCAATACATGCAACACCATCATTTGCAGTCTCAACAATACATCCTTCTTCTGTCAATAGTTCTCTTGCAATTTCTGTATTAATCTCATTGTCTTCCACTAATAAGATTCGAACACCGTTCAAACATTTTTTATTGTGCAGATTAGTATTTTTCTTCTCCAGCATATCTTCTTTTAACGCTTTTCTGCAAGGAACAGTCACTGTAAATGAAGAACCCTCGCCCTGCTTACTTTTCACTTCTATAGTGCCATTCATGAGCTCCACAAGTTTTTTCGTAATCCCCATTCCAATACCGCTGCCCTCAATACGACTGGCGGTAGAATTACGTTCTCTTTCAAAAGCTTCAAAAATATGCTTTTGAAATTCTTCAGACATACCAATTCCATTATCGGTGATAGTGATGATCAGATTGCACCAGTCTTCTTTTTTACAAGATTCCTGCAGGACGTTACAGGATATTGTACCCCCTGTATTGGTATACTTTATTGCATTACTTATAATATTAAGACAAATTTCTGACAGGTGCGGTGCATCCATATATACATACGGATACATAATTTGTTCTGTCAGCGAGAGCATCTGATTTTTACTTTCTGCCTGTTGTTGGAACATCGTGACACAATTTTCAAAGCACTCATGGACATTCGAAACAGTGTATTCCATTTCAACCTTATTATTTTCAATCCTTGCAAGATCCAGAACATTACCAAGCATCGACAGAAGTTCTTTTCCGCATATTTGAATTTTTTCAAGGTATCTGCCAAGTTTTTCTGTTTCCTGCAAATGTCTGATCGCCAGATCTGCATAACCAATGATTGCATTCATAGGAGTCCTGATATCATGGGACATATTGAACAGAAATAACGATTTTGCTTTATTTGCACATTCTGCTTTTAATTTTGCTTCCCGCAATTCTTCCTCTTGCCTTAATTCCCGCATTTTTTCACTTGTTACATCTCGGTTCGCAATCAGCACGGATGTAACATTTCCATTTTTGTCATAACTCTGAGGAACAACCATAGAAAGAAACCATGATCCATTCTTCTTTTTGAATTCGGAAGACATAGATTCTTTATTATGAAGTCGTGCTGCCATGGTTCGTATATCAAAAAAATCTATATATTTCTGCACAAATGGTTCTGCTATAATACCTTCGATAACCTTGAACTGTGGATCCCAATCTGCAGTATTATCTTTCATATCCATATTCATTTTTCGAGATTTTTTCACTAGTTCGATCTTCTTTGTTTTTAAATTCAGTCTTGAAATATGATAATAGGCAGTGCCTAATGCATGAAGTGCCTGTCGGGTTTTCTCCACCTGCTTTCCCAATGTAACAGGGAACTCTTCACCGTCCATCTGTTCCAAATCCGGTGTTGACTGATGCAGATGCTGAACTATCCATTTTCCATTCATCCACCTATAGATAATCGTAAATCTTGTCTCCATTTTAAAACAAATCGAACCGTCCTTAAACAGACCGGTAAAATCTACTGTTCCATGAGCAAGAACATGGTCATCATCAAGCCGTTCTTCTTCCTGATGTAAATTTTGTACTTCAATTCTGATTTTGCCTCTTCGTTTTACATCAAATTCAAATGATTCTAAAAACTCATGCAGATTCGTGAATACCTCATGTTTCCCAGTTCCAATCATACTGATATTTTCATCAAAGTAATTTTCAATTTCTAAATCATTTACCGATTCAGCATTAATATATATTTTCAAAAGTTGCTCTGTGAGTTTTTTGAAATCATCCATACGGTTCCCTCATCCTAAAAAAGTCTTAAATGACTTTACGTTTTCTGTTTTATTCTAAAGTTTATCCACTTTTCATTCTCTTCCCAAAAATCCGAATATACAAATCAAACTATTTACTTTATCATATCACAGCAGGATATTATTCCACAATCATTTTTTCAACGCTTATCGCTTGTAATTCAAGAATGCCTCCCACCACTGATACTAATTTGCTCCTCGCCACTTAAAGAGGTGAGAGTCATCTCACATCTGATATACCTTCGATTCGGTTGGATGCTTTAATTTTCCTTATACAAACCGAATAAATCCAGAAATTTTTCTCATACATTCATAGAAGTATCCTCTGTTTTGTCTCAATTGACAAACAATTCGTCTTTTGCTAGCATTAAGTCAGATTTGAAATTAAACTGGGGGGAAGGAATATGAACACAGAATTTTTAAAGGAATTTGTAGTACTTGCAGAAACCAAAAATTTTTGGGAGGCCTCTGAGAGATTGTACATGAACCAATCTACGCTTTCGAAGCATATTAAATCTCTTGAAAATGAACTCGGAGTGGAACTATTTACCAGAACAACCCGCCGTGTTGAACTTACATCATACGGACAGACCTTTTTGCCTTATGCCAGAACTATAGCCCGCACTGAATTCGAGGGAACATCTGCTGTCAAGCGTCTGCAAAACATTGAAAACGGGCTTCTTACCATTGCGTCCATCCCATCCATGCCCCAGTATCAGATTACAATGTTTATCGCCCAGTTTCAGCAATTTTATCCTGATACCACCGTGCGAATAACAGAGGACGATTCAAATAATCTTCTTGAATATCTTCTCAACGGAACCTGTGAACTTATTTTTACCCGTGAGGATAAGCTGGCCTTCGAGAAGAACTTCATGACTAATAATCAGATTATACATATCCCATACATAAAAGACAGAATGGTTGCGTTAATGCCCACGGAGCATCCTTTATCATGTGAAGAATCAGTGACTCTCCAACAATTAAAAAACGAACATTTCTGCTTCATAAAAGAAGGCTCCCTGATGCACGATATGTGCATGGAAGCCTGCCAAAATGCCGGGTTTATCCCAGATATTATTTTTACCAGTCACCGCATTGATTCCATTTTGGACATGGTGACAAATCAGGACTGTGTTGCCCTTCTCATGGATAAACATATGGAGCTCCCTGATAATGGTCCAACCCAGATTAACGTACCATGGAAAACCATTCCTGTTTCGCCAGAGATAAATTCACAGATTTCTCTCTGCTACAGGACAGATAAACCTCTTTCCAATCCTGCGCAGAATTTCGTAGATTTCTGCACATCGAGGTTATTCGGACTTAGCTAAGCTGTCTATCCAGGCAAACAGCTCTGGTAAGTCGTAATCACCACTATGTGGGAGTCCCCATGGAAGGAAGAAATCCACATCATACCCTTTGTTCTTGAGCATTGTTGCAAGGATTACAGGAATTGCCAAGGATGTATCCCTGTCAAAAACACCATGACGTATTCTCCAATGCTTTGCTGTACCTTCACAGCCTACATATTTTGTTGGATTGAGCATCTTAATCAGCTGCTCATCCGCCATATCGCCATTTGCAATAGAATGGTCTGCTGAGTATTTTGTAAAATGTCTTGCAAATACTTCTTCCGTACCAAACTCTTCATTTTCAGGACTTTTGAGATTAAGCGTGTCAAAGGCTGGTGCATTTTTCATTCTTGTTATTGTACTTACAAATTTGTCAAAATCAATTGCAGTAACCTTGTCATTCTCCATAGTGAGACAATCCTGCTTCTCCACTTCGCTACCTCTTACCAAAAATGCAGGATGTCTTGTCAATGATTCATGATCCTTTAATTCTTTCTCCGCAGACTTTGCCACAAAACTGAGAACATAATCCTTAAAGCTTCCATTACCTTCCTCATCTAATGTAAGTGGATTGCCCTTATCATCCTTCAAATTCAAGCTGTTAAGGTACTGTGGAAACATTGCCTTAAGCTCATTTGAAACCTTAATCTCTTCCTCTGTCATATGAGTCTCAGTTGGAGACATCTTAACCTGTCCATCTATCTCCTCAAATTTCATCATATGAGCTATATGCTCTTTATTAAACAGCCATTCATATGCGGTGTCGGCATTGTCCAGATTGTGAATCGGACAATAGCAGTTTGCAGCAAAAATATCATCCCTCTCATCTGCTGCGCATATAGCCTTAAGAAATGGCTCATAGTCTTCACAATTACCTGTTGCTCCGATAAGAGCAGACAAAGCTCCTCCTGCTGAGGTTCCACTTGTAATAATTTTTTCCACATCCCCGGGAATTACATCCCTGTTGTGACGGAGATATCTGATAGCCGCCTTCATATCAACAATAAGTGCCGGAGCTCTTCCCACAAGTCTTCCTTCCTTTTTTGTATCATTGCCAGCCTTTCCCCCAACAAAAAATTCATTTGTTGCCATTCCGCTGTTTCTTCCTCTGATACCAGTACATACCACCACATATCCATGGCGAAGTGCCTCGAATTCTGCATTGATAATTCCCAGAAAGTTTTTCCCTGGTTCTGATGCCGATCCTGCCATATAGCCCCCAACTGAGTTAGGCATAAAAATTGGAACTGTCTTTAATGTGTATCCATTTACTTCTCCCTTTTCATAGAATTCTTCCGGTACAAAGATATTGAGTTTCTGAATCTCATCAACAGGCTTCTCGCAATACTCAATTCCCTCAAAAGCTCTGTATGTGATTGTCTTTCCGTCAAGCTCACAAGTCTTTACTTCATACTTTTCTCCATTAAATCTCAAATCACCCATTTAATAATTCCTCCATCATTTTATCTGTTTTGTTTAATATCTCTTCTATAAGTTCCCTGGTTGCAGCATCATAGTGGATTCCTACAGACACTACAGTCTGAACCTTATACCTATTCCACAGTTCTCTGCACCATTTCCCGGCTATTACATCGTCCTTGTGTGTTGGAAAATTCACGCAGAATAATTCCCCATCCGGGTTTGCTATTTCTACTGCTCCTATGTGAGATTTATCTCCACCTGTTATCAGAAGATCGATCCCCTCCTCCATCAGGCTAAGCTGTGCTGTTATTTCTTTTCCCTGCACGACAGTAGTAATAAATTTTGTACATATACTTTGGCTCTTTATCGTGTTTACATTCCCTGCCACTCTGTCACTCTCCCGTCCATTCCAAGGGCTCTGAGCAGTCTTTCCACAAAGCTGTCAGTCCACTCCTCAAGTGTGTGAAAGCCCTGATAATAGCTTATCATCGGTGGAATAATTCTCACTCCAATTTGAGCCAGCTCATTTAAATTTCTAAGGTGTATAGGACTAAGGGGCGATTCCCTTGCAACAAGGATAAGGGGACGTCCTTCCTTTATTGTAACGTCTGCTGCTCTCAGCAAAAGATTGTCACTATACCCGGATACAATCCCCGCAACGGTTTTCATGGAACAGGGAACCACTATCATGGCATCCATGTTGAAGCTTCCCGACGCAGGTTTTTCACCAATCTCTTCAAGACCATAGCAAAAGTCAGATAAAGCTTTCACCTCATTTACCGAATAACCAGTCTCCTGTTCTATTGTAAGCTCCGCCCCATGAGTCATCACCAGATGCACCTCTGTATCCAGGATTTCCTTTAATCTCTCCAACAATTTAATTGCAATTGGCGCACCAGACGCTCCGCTCATTCCTACACATATTTTTTTCATACAAAATCCTTCCACTTATCCATATCGATATCCATAAATTTTGCTCTGACAAAGTAGTCCCTAAGTTCAAATGGTACAGTGCAGTCAAAAATCGTTTTACAGCTTATGCCTCTGTCCGGAATGCTCGGATCATACTCAGGTCCGGCGCTTGGATCTAATGGATGACATCTTACTCCCGGAATCGTAATGATATCCCTGTCCCCCTGAAACCTGGTATTCATCGCCCACATAACATCTCTACTGTCAAATATATCAACGTCATCATCCACAAGAATTACATGCTTAAGTTCCGGAAATGCTGAAAACGCAAGGAGTGCAGCCTGTCTTTGTTTTCCTTCATCAGTATGCACTGTCTTCTTGCACTGGAGGATTGCCATATATTTTCCACCGCCTGATGGATGGGCATACACATTTGTCACCTTTCCGGGAAGAGCTTTGTTTATCATGTTATAAATACTTGCTTCTGTTGGTATTCCTGCCAGATTTACATGCTCCTCACTCGGCCCGATTACGGTCTGCATAATAGGATTTTTTCTGTGGGTAACACCTTTGACCTTTATGAGCCAGCACTCGTTGCTTGCTTTGCCATTGTATCCCGGGAACTCTGGCATGGCATATCCGGTATGAGAGTTCTGGTCTTCAACCACCTTTACCCCCGGTTGTATTTCACCCTCTATAACATATTCAGCATGAGCAATTGCATTCTCATTTATGGTAACGCATGGGGTCAGCACAACCGGTGTGTTTCTGATTGCTCCTGCAATGGAGAGCTCATTATATCCAAGAGGTGTTGTTGGCGGCTCAAAGCAAGATCCCACTTCAATTGCGGGGTCAACTCCAATAGAAATTGAGATTGGTAGTGTCTGTCCAAGCTCTGTTGCCTTCTCTGCCATCGCACCAATATGTCTGCTTCCCGGTTGTAGAAAAATAGAAAGTTCATCCTTTGACTGAATACACATTCTATGAATTGTCACATCTGAAAGCCCTGTGTCCGGATGAGTTGCATAGCACATTCCCATTGTTATATATGGTCCTGCATCCTGAGGTGTATTTGTTGGCGCAGGAATCAGCTTAAATAAATCAAAGTCCTCGTCTGTCGCCCTGTGAATAACCTCCTGGCATGGAGCCTTTTCCCTTGACACAACAGGCTCTATTGGATTAAGTGCTGCATCACATAGTAGCTTACCCAAATCTTCCTTCTTAGTTCCGAGCAGTTTTGCAACTCGCTCTCTGCTAGCCAGAAGACCAATAATCACCCTGGCATTCTCATGTCCTTTTACTTTATTAAATATCATTGCAGGCCCGTCAATCTTTGTCGGACGCATCACAGTTCCCCCCGCCCCTACGTGACGATATACTCCCGAAAGTTCTGCATTGGGATCAACTAATATATCTGTTTCTATTAGTTGATTATTATCTTTTTTCAATAACTCTATGGCTTCTCTTAAGTCCATCTTTTTCCTTCCTAAATCTCTCTTTTTATTTTAAAGTAGCTATTTAGTTTTAGCCCTTCGATAGTATTATAAAAAAAGCGGTGAAAATGAAAAATTCAAATTCAACGCTTTATTAAGTCTTATTTGGAATTAACAAGATATGGACCATTCTGTTTCTTCGTTCGGCTGCTCTGTCTCTTCTTCATCCATATCAAAAACTTTCAAAAAATCTTCCGCATCTAAAACCACTGCTATTCCATGCATTCCCGGAATGCCCATATATCTGTAGCCTTCTCAACTTCTAAACACAAAAAAGTTTGGGAAAGTTTAGGGAGAAATGGAAAAAAATTTAAACAATAAAAACGCCAGTGGAATAACTCCACTGACGCCTTACAAATACTATTGATTTTTTTCTTTTGTTATAAAAAAAGACCATCTACGGTTTTACGGTAAATGATCTTTTTATTGCCAATATTCAATTTATATCATTTTGTTTTCATAATCTTGTAACTCATGGAAAATATCATCCACATATACAACATCATTTTCTATTCTATATAACATAAAATATCTGTGCTGTTGAAAATTTATTCGACGATATCCCAGACTCTGTAAACGTGGATTGTCGCATACTTTCAAACTACTCGCTACATACTTTAACTTTTTAATAGTATTCTCAAAATCATCAAGCACATTTTTCGCTGCTTGCTTATTTTTCTTAGCGAAAAGCAGATACTGTATAAACTGATTCAAGTCTTCTTCTGCTTCAGCTGTTACAACTACTTTATAATCCATATTTTCCTCTTATATCTGAAATCACATCATCTGCATTTCGGTAATTTCCCCTTTTTGAAGATTCTCTGGATTGTTCCAGTCTTTGAAGCATCTCTTCTTCTGTCATAGATGTATAAGGATTATGCACAGTTCGTTTTATTTCAAATGGAAATCCATTATATGCAACCGCCTGCGTTAAAAACATCCTTATTGCTGATGTCGTGTCAGTTCCAAGATCTTTAAAAAGCTGATCTGATTTATTTTTCAAATCATCGTCTACCCTGATCTGAATTGTACTTGCCATTTTAGATACCTCCTTTTTTTCTTCATTATAATGCTATTTCATTACTAATTCAATACAATTATATTGATATTTCACTTATTTCTTTGCACTTATCTAAGATAGTAGGTATGGAATCTTAGATTACAATTGAGGTAGGTACAACAAAAATACAATCGGCACAACTTTTTCTTTCTGTACTCATTCAGTTCCTGACGTCCAATGATTGGGATGCCAGGATAACCACCTGTCTGTGTCCTGATTGCCGGAGAGCTTGTCTGGGCGCACAATTCCGATTTATCCAATGAAACAAATTCTTTTTATTTTTTCTTTTATCCTATCACACTGGCACCAAATGGCATGAAAGAGAGTCTTGCCATCTTGAAAAACTGCTTTCCAAATGGAATTCCAACTATCGTAATACACCATATGTATCCAACTATCAGGTTTCCAAGTGCCATTTCCCATCCAAAAAATATAATCCATATAAGATTTACCAGAAACGAAAACATGCCATTTCCATATACGATTTCTTTTCCAAACGGCCAGAATGCCAGGGTTGCAAATTTAAAGCATTGCAGGCCTACCGGAATTCCAATAATTGTAATACACCATATGCATCCTGCAAAAATCCATGCCAGTCCGCCCAGTAATCCTCCAAATATAAACCAAAGGATATTACCTATCGTTCTCATGACAACACATCCTTATCCAATGTTTAATATTCTTTTGCAATTTCCTCTGTTATCTCATATATCGCTTTAAATTTTTCTAAGTCCCCCGTCGATCTGATCAGCATGATTTCTTCGATTTTTCCGGTTCGTATATCTTTGAACCCTGCTACTTCTTCTCCGGTACAAATGCTTGCACGAATTACTGGTTTCATATGTTCTCGGTCATATGTTTTTTTCACGATTTTCTTTTTGAATA
>ERZ506742.124-NODE-124-length-46684-cov-11.0372_pt1 | contig 46684 bp, 44 predicted proteins | sample MGYA00512570_ERZ506742 | MGnify/ENA metagenome assembly ERZ506742 | reverse complement strand
TCACTTTCTCTGCACGTTCTGTAATATGATATATTCTTTCAATGACCTTTTCATTATACTTTTCAAATACAACTTTTTTTGTCCGATTGTATTTCATCTGTATTCGCAATCACAATAACTTTTACATAATTGCATTGCTTGAGTTCTTTTATAATTCCAAATATAGTCGGAATAATATCTACTCCCTCTTCATGATGCAAAATACCTTCATTATACACAAATGGTTCGTCTTGTAATATCTTCTTCATTTGTGTTTCCAAAGTAATCGGAAGATTATCTGCATCAGTCCACCCTAATGCGGTTGTTAAGTCTCCCTGTGGATCAGCATCAACCATTAATACTTTTCGCCCCTGATGTACAAGACCAATTCCAAGATTTAATGTAGTTGTGGTCTTCGCTGTTCCTCCCTTCTGATTTGCAAGGGCGATTACTTTACATTTGGTCATATAGTTTCCTCCTTTCTCTAAAAATTTAATAGCCCATCCTTTTTACAGGACTGGCTATGTATAAATAAAAATAGGCATAGAAAAACCGACTGATTCTTAGTGAACCAATCGGTCTTTTTTATTCTTCAATTATCATTAAATCTTCTATCAATTTTTTAAATTCTTCCAAATATAATTCTGATAACATTTTATTAGTAGTATGTTCACTAAAGTTTATCGATTTTATATTTATACTTCTTTGATATTTTCCTCCTTCTTCTTTTTTCACTGTTGTTGTAAAAATAATCTGATTATTTAATCTCAAAAACTCATCTAACACTCTATCTTCTCTGTCTGTAGATAAATCCTCTGCTCTAAAAGGATCTACGATTATTGGATAATCATGTTTTAATATATGTGCAAATGCAAACATTTTTGCTAAATGAAATTCTGTTGCTTCACTTCCTGAATATATTTTATCCTTTGTTCCAAATATATCACTATATACAGATTGACCTTCTACATCTATTTTAGAATAAAAATAATTCATATCTTCAACAATAGCATCTTTAGTCTTTTGTATCTTTCCTTTTAAATCCTCTGATATCTTATCACTGTAACTTCCTCCTTCCGTATTATGCGTATTAAATCTATTAGGAAGTTCTTACAACTCCAAACTATTTTCCTTTAATAAAAAGTCATAGATACTCATCGTAGTAATTCCATCTTCATCCCTTGTAACATTTACAACATCTTTCACAACGATAATCTTTTTAAAAGAATCATTTACATTTACAAGAGAAGCTTTTTCCTGAATACGCTTTTCTTCTGTCGGCATACTGAAAGCGGACTGGATATAATAACGTTTACTGCCAAGATTAGCTACAAAATCAATTTCCAACTGATTCTTGTACTCTTTACCATTTTCATCAGTTCCACGCTTTTCTACAACACCAATATCTACTGTGTATCCCCTGCTTCGTAATTCGTTGTAAATAATATTCTCCATCAGATGTGTTTCTTCAACCTGTCTAAATCCTAATCTCGCATTTCTAAGTCCCACATCTTCAAAATAATATTTCAACGGTGTACCAATGTATTTTCTGCCTTTTACATTATAACGATTGGCTTTATTGATAATAAATGCATCTTCCAAATGTTCAATATACTGTCTGATTGTATTTAGGCTAATTGTTGACTGAATCGCACTTTTAAAGGTAGCTTCAATTTTCGGTGGATTTGTCAACGAACCAATGGCAGAGGCTAAGATATTAACCAAATCTTCTAGCTCCTGCGTTTTTTCAATATGGTGTCTTTCAATAATATCCTTCAGATAAGTCTCTTTAAAAAGATTTGTCAGATAGCTAATTTTCTGTTCTTCCGTTTTCATTGTTACAGTAAGCGGAAGACCACCATACACAACATACTCTGCCCATCCACGGTACATATCACCATCGTAGGCTTCCATAAACTCTTTGAACGTTAATGGATAAATATGAATTTCGTCACCTCTGCCTCTAAACTCCGTAATCACATCCTTAGATAAGAATTTAGAGTTACTTCCTGTCACATATATATCCGCATTTCTGATATGAAGCAGCGAATTTAAAACTTCTTCAAACTCCTGTAACATCTGCACTTCATCAAGCATGATGTAATACTGCTCATCATCTTCTATCAAAGACTCGATGTAATCTAATATTGTATCCGGGTCACGATACTTTTTGTTTTTACGTTGATCCAGTTCAATCGTAATAATATGCGAAGCAGTCACACCATGCTCCAGCAAATAATTTTTGAAAATATTAAATAACAGATAAGACTTTCCACATCTTCTGATACCAGTTACAACTTTTATCATTCCATTGTGCATACGATTAATCAAATCATTCAAGTATTTATCTCTCTTGATATCCATAAGTCACTCTCCTTTATTGCACATTTTATACGATTCCGTAAAAAATATTCAATCAAATAAATTTTCACTTTATCTAGTTAAATTATCGTTGAATATTTTTTACGTTTGCGTCTTGTTTGTTCAATTATATTATACTTCTTTACAATGCAAAACGCAAACCTTATTGAATATTTTGGACAGTTCCGTAAAAAATATTCAACATAAATAGTCCTATATGTAAAAGAGGCAGCTTTCGCCACCTCTCAAACCTTATTTCTTATTCTGCTTTTTCTTTTCGACTATAGCATTTACCTTTTTTACGTAGGCTGTCTCTTTGCTTTATTCATAGTCTTATCCTCCAATCTTATAAACTAACATCTTCACGCCGAGGTGTTTTCTTAGTTTCGGAAAAAGTCTTGGATTCTTCTTTCTTTTCCTCCAGTTTTCCTAGAACAGATTCCTTACCGTGGGATTTTTCTTTTTCTATTCTCCTGTCCTCGTATCTGGAAGCCTTTTCAAACACCTTATCTGTTACATCGTAATGATACACCTGATCCGTAAGCTTGTCTTGTGTGTCAACCTGCGTTGCATTTATCTCTGTAACCATAGCAAGCAATGATTTATATTCCATATTTCCATCAGGAATCACATAACGAACAGCAGTATCTACCTCTTCCATTGTGTATCCGGCAGCCCCTGCAATCAGAACATTCTTAAAAGTTGCTACACCATTTTCGTCCGTAGGCGCATATTCGCTGACTTCGATACCAGAAGCACTTGTACTATATAAATGAAACTTCATGCCAGAATTAAAACCATAATGCTGTCTTTTTATCTCCTAACGTATCCAGTTCCAACTCATCATAAGCAGTAGAAAAAGATTTACAGCCACAAAGCAGATCATATATCTGCAAAATCCCAATCTCCATCCTGACAGGAGCATAAATCCAAGCATGTTGATGGCAGCGTGGTCGAAGATGCAAGATAGCAGGCTGCCGCCGCGATAAAAGATCGTTACCAGCAGAAAGTCGACTGCGATTGCAGAACGCAGTAAATCACGATCCACACAAGTGCAAAAGTCAGTTCATTTTTCTCATATGACTTTTTCATAGTATGTTTCTCCATAATTCTTTTAATGTGTACATCTCTGTCGGAAACTGATGGCGAATGTTTTCCTGTACCGAAAATTCTACATCTATTCCTGCTTGCTTTGTCACAGTATATAGTCGCTTTGCCATGGGCATACAATCATCATCATCTGATCCACAAAAGATTCGTATTGTTATATTCTTTTCCCTTAGTGTTTGAACCAAATCATGTCCATATTCTTGTAGAACTGGAATCCACGGACTCTGCAAAATCAACATATCGCAAACGGCTGGTGAAAAGCAAACGGAACGCAACAGCATATCACATCCTGCCGAAAAACCTCCACATACAATTTTTTGATAATCTATATTTTGTAGTTTTTCGATTGCATTTGCTACCGGAATATAGGAAAACATATCATAACTCCAGCGATATGTTCCGTACCCATCCGGTTCAGCACTTTGTATGGTTTCCATCTGCCACAGCTTATCATCTTCCATGATCGGCATCCAATCCCTACGTGCAATTTCACTGTTTTGTGTATTCCCATGAACAGCCAAAAACAGATTATTAGCACATTTTTGTTTCCATGAAAATAATGACTTTGTTTTAGCAACAGCAGCTGTATACCGGTCATTGGAAATTGATTTTAGTGAAATAAACTCCGAATTATTTTCCAATAGTTCTAGATCATCATCTTCCAATATCTCTGGACGATACCACCATCCCTTATCCATAATTGCGTATTTCAGCCACTCCAATGCTTTTTCAGGCATACCTGCCCCGCCTGCCAGACAGGACAGGAAATACAGTGTTTGCGGTCCATAGTTTTCAGGAGCCTTTTTATAGGCATCCAATAAAAATAAATATGCATTATCATATCCGCTCTCCGCAATGTCTAATGTTTTCTCTAAAATATCATTTTCTTTTTTCAATTCTATTCCCTCTTTTCAAAAAGATGCAGAACGAACTCGATCTAACATCAAGTTCAGCTCTGTGTCTTAGCGTCTGACTGTTTCAAAAGTGTTATATGAAATTGTCGTAAATCAATGAGTGTTTCCTGCTTGCACTTTGGACAGAAAAGAAGATAATTCCGAAGAACAGTATCTCCTCGCAGCCACACACGGGGTTTCCCGTGACAATATGGGCATAGCAGCCATTGCCCTTGCTTTTCCATAATCATCACCTACTCATTCGATGGGGCAGAGATGAGCGTAATCTGTCGCGTTTTGCTGCCTTCCACTGCCTCTTTTTTCATGTACTTGACCGCAATCTGATTGATTTCCGTAAGAAAACCCGAAAACTCCTCGTCAGTCAGTAGCAGCGTGCAGTTTGTAAATAGTAACATATCCTTCTTGGGATCAGCCTTTCCACTGGAAAAATACTTCGCAAATGTTGCACAGATACTGAGCAGTGACATTTGTACCGCATTTCCGGTTTCATCTTCTGTCTCCATAGCATCCTTATTTAATTGATAAACGCTTTCAACAGTACCGCGAATTCGATTTTCACCCACAACCATAAGAATTGTACTATCTGTAAGAATCTTTATGTGCCGATACAGGCTTGCACTGGGAACATCGGGCAGCGCTTTTCTGATTTCCTTGACCGTGCCGGTTTTGTGAAGCAAAAAATATTGAAAAATTCTTTGTCGGACAGGGTTCATCACAATTTCAGCCATTTCCATCCTTTTATCTTCACTCCTTAAATTATTCTTTAATTAAATTAAATTCTCACTTTTAAGAATGTCAAGATTATTTTCATAATATTTCTAAGATTTCCTTTTTCTTCACAATCGGTTATATATAAGATTTTCTCTTTTATAACTAGAGCGTGTCTGAAAAAGGCTTTTCGTTAGCTGCGAGTCCCAGTTTGTGGGAGATTTTATCCGAATGAGGATAACATATACCGCAAACTGGGGCTTACAGATTGCGGAAATGATTTTTCAGACACGCTCTAATTTCGCCTGGAAGTTTCTGACAGTATTCCGGGGACTTCATGCGGATTGCTTCATAGAAAAATTGTGAGCTTTTTGGTACCCTTTATATTTCAGTGCTCTTATTCATTTCCATTTAATATCTCCACCAGTCTTTTTTCTTTGATAATAGCAATTCCCTGACTTTCATCGCCCAATATGATCAGATTATCACCTGGCTGAATATCAAATATTTTTCTTGCTTTTGCCGGTATCACAATCTGACCTTTCTCTCCCACTTTCGTGATTCCAAAAACATGCTTTCCCTTTGGCGGAACACCAAGACCAAGATTATTGCTGTTTTCTCTGTCGTAATTTACAAGATCATCCAGACTTACATCCAATACTTCTGCCAGAAGTTTGCCCCTCTCAATATCCGGTAGGGATTCTCCTGTTTCGTATTTTGAAAGTGTCTGTCTGCTTACACCAATCTTTTCAGCCAGTTCATCCTGCGAAAAGCCATGCATTTTACGTGCGGATACAAGGTTGTCTTTAAACATGTTTTCCCTCCTTTTTCAGACCCAATACACACCAGCGGATAATCGGTATCCTGCTGATGATTTCGTATAAAAGCAATGCACCTGCAAATGCACTGATTCCCACGACTATATATACAATCCCTGCCGGAAGTTCTGAAGCAAAACACCTCAGATAATAAGCTACACAAGATAATGGAAGATAATGAAAAACATAAATTCCCCAGGATTTTTTTGACATCCATCTTGATACTTTGTTTTCCAAGTTTCCATATTTTTTCATAAATGCCAAAATTGCAAGAATTGAAAACCAACAATAAATACAGGCAGGCAGATTATTAAGCACAGGCTCTACCGCATAATTTTCGCCAAAATAATATATTGTGTAGAATATTCCTGTTGCACCGGCTGCGATCAGAAAAATCGCCCACCATTTACTTAAGCACTCAACAACCTCATCATGTGAAAAAATGAAATAACCTGTAAAAAAACAGAACCCGTAAATTCCAAACCGATACACAGTTACTATCGGCGTATTAAGAACTTGTGCGAATCCATATACACAGACAGTTAACAAAATCAGTAACCATACTGGTGTTTTTTCTCCTCTTTTCCAGATACGATCCCTTTCAAATTTTCTCACTAGTAACAGAAGCATCGAAAAAATCCATAGCACTTGTATATACCACAGAACACCGATTCCTGATATAGCCATGACCACATACCGAACTATTCCCGGAACTGATTCAAAACTTTCAAAAGCACCGCTGATTTTCATATTATAATATCCCAGTATCCATTGAAATACAAAAAGTCCAATGGTGGAAGGAACCAACAGCTTGCGTGTTTTATCTCGGATACATTCTTTTAAATTATGCTTTTCCAGATAATATCTGACTGTCATACCAGACACCGTAAATAACAATGCCATCATCCATGGATATACGAGATATTGGAAAGCATCCTGCAGCTGTTCTTCTTTAAACGGACCGATTACTCCAAACGGTTGGACACCATTGTACATATAAATCACATGATAAATAACAACAATACAAACCGTAATCCAGCGAATATTATCCAGATATATTCTTCTTGTGTTATCCATACTTTTCCCACCTTTGCAATTATTTTTAACATATTTTAGCATGAAAAATGTGGTCTTACGACCAACTTCCCTTAACATTTTCTGCTGAATTTTGTTAAAAATCGTTGCATTATGCTATACCTTCGTTTACGACTCATTTTTAATTTGACTAATGGTATGCTCTATAACTGTGATATGCATAATTTCTATGCTATCATAGACCTTGTTCAATTTGTTCTATGAGCATACCGTTTGCGGTATATAATCCATTCTTTGCGCTTATTATGCTTTTACAAACTAAAAATATCCCTCAGGGCTTCAAACCCTGAGGGGCATCTCCACTCAACTTAAAGATACTACTTTTATTTACATCGCCCTCTTCGTGATTTTTTTTGTTTTTCCAGAGATGATAGGGTTCAATTCCAAACAGGACATCGATATACGGAAGACACAGTGTGCAGAAATCTCTGTTTCGTCATCAATACTCCAGGTAAGCCCCCTTCATCGGACTTGCTGCATGCTGACTGAAAAGTCTCAGCACACCTTTTTTATATTTTGCTTCTATCGGTTTCCAGTTTTTCCGTCTTTCGGCAAGAATCTGGTCAATTTCCTCCATCGACTTACGCTCTCCTGCAACTCCGATGATATTCAGTTTTCTTTCCATAACATCAATTTCAATCAGATCACCTTCTTCTACAAGTGCGATTGGACCACCGTCAACCGCCTCAGGACTGCAATGACCGATAACCGGACCTGTGGATGCGCCGGAAAAACGGCCGTCTGTAATCAGCGCAATACTCTTTCCAAGCTCTTTATCACTGCTGATTGCCTCTGATGTATAGAACATCTCCGGCATTCCGCTTCCTTTTGGCCCCTCGTAGCGGATGAAAACGGCGTCTCCCTTCTGAACCTTATGCTTCAGGACAGCATCCAGGCATTCTTCTTCGCTGTCGAACGGTCTGGCACGGAGCACAGCTTTAAACATCTCTTTCGGACATGCCGTATGCTTGATCACGGCTCCTTCCGGTGCAAGATTTCCACGGAGAATGGCAATACTTCCATCGGTTCCGATCGCCTTCTCATACGGACGGATAATATCTTCTTTTGTGAGGTTTACCTGATACCGTCTGTTGAATTCCTGAAGCCATTTTTCACATTTCTCATAGAATCCGTTCCGCTTCAGCTCTTCCAGATTTTCTCCTAATGTCTTTCCTGTAACAGTCATTACATCCAGATGGAGACGTTCTTTGATTTCTTCCATGATAGCCGGTACACCGCCTGCATAGTAGAAGCACTCTGCCGGCCAGCGTCCTGCAGGACGTACATCCAGAAGATATCTGGCATTTCTGTGCAATCTGTCAAAGGTATCTCCGGTAATCTCAATACCAAATTCATGTGCAATTGCCGGAAGATGAAGCAGGCAGTTGGTGCTTCCTGAAATTGCCGCATGTACGAGAATTGCATTTTCAAAGCTTTCCATCGTCACAATATCTGAAGGACGCATATGTTCCATCTTTGCCAGTCTTACCGCCTGTCTTCCAGCCTCTCTTGCAAATGCAAGGAGATCCGGGCTGGTTGCCGGCATCAGTGCTGTTCCCGGAAGTGCAAGACCAAGCGCCTCTGCCATGATCTGCATCGTAGAAGCTGTTCCGATAAAAGAACATGCACCGCAGCTCGGGCAGGCATTGCATTTCGCCCAGTCAAGTTTTTCTTCATCAATCTCGCCGCGCTCAAACTTTGCACTGTACATTCCGAGCTGCTCCAGTGTCAGCATTTCCGGACCCGCATTCATGGTTCCACCCGGAACAAACACGGACGGAATATCGACTCTGGCAAGTCCGATCAGATTTCCCGGTACTCCTTTGTCGCAGCTGGAAAGATAGACACCGGCATCAAACGGAGTCGCATTTGCATGAATCTCGATCATATTTGCAATCATTTCACGGCTGGCCAGGCTGTAATTGATTCCGTCTGTTCCCTGGCTTTCGCCGTCACAGATATCGGTGCAGTGATAGCGTGCACCAAATCCGCCTTCCTCTGCAATTCCTTTCCGTACCTCTTCCTCCAGGATATTCAGGTGACCGCTGCCCGGATGACTGTCACCATACGTGCTTTCCACTATGACCTGAACCTTTCCAAGATCTTCTTTCGTCCATCCGGTTCCGATGCGCAGCGGATCCAGCTCCGGCGCAAGTTTCCTCATTTTCTGACTTTTTAACTGCATTATCTTTTCCTCCCTGTACCTTTTATGTACTTTCGGAATCTTTCTACACTTTCTTTTGCGGCTGATTTTCCGGCAGTTGCAATCATCAGCCGCATTGGATCCGCCGCAAACGTTGTTCCTTCCATTCTTCTGTCTTCTTCTAATTCATCTGATGTTTTTTCACATCACATACCAGCATTTCCTGCTATTTTCTTGTGTTACACGAATATCTTTTGTTATTCAGCCTTGAATTCATCCGATGTATTTATCGTATAATCATCTTATTTAAAAATCAATATTGGAATTTTATCTAAAAAAACATTTTTGTCTTTGTGTGTTTTGATACTTTGACTTCGATCTATAAAGATATTATGATAAGAAGTAATAACGGAACAGCTAAGAAACGGAGCAAATCATATGATGACTTTATCACAGGAAGAAAAAGGTCTTCCGCAAAAAATATCACATGACATCATCGCGCTTATTTTAGAGGAAAATTTGAAGCCGGGAGACAAACTCCCCAATGAAACCATTCTCTCGCAGCGCCTGGATGTGGGAAGAAGTTCTCTCCGGGAAGCCATGAAGCTTCTGGCCTCCCGAAACATTGTCACCATCCGCCAGGGATCCGGAACCTATATCGCCGCGTCTCCTGGTATGGTAGAAGATCCCCTTGGATTTATTTTCATTGACAATAAACAGAAGCTGGTTCAGGATCTTCTGGAGGTTCGTTTTCTGCTCGAACCTTCGATTGCTGCCATGGCTGCCACACGCGCAGATGAAAAAGACATCAAAAAAATCACTGCACTCTGCGATGAAGTAGAAACGCTCTTAAATAATCATGAAGATCACACACAAAAAGATATTGATTTTCACACAGCTATCGCTTTAAGCAGCAAAAACGTTGTTGTACCAAGGCTGATACCTGTGATCAACAGTTCCATTCCTCTGTTTGTGGAGACAACCGGGGGAATCCTTCGCAGGGAAACCATAGAAAGCCACCGTGAAATTGCCGATGCGATTGCCTGCCGCGATCCGCTCCGCGCACAGGATGCTATGTATCTCCATCTTGTCTATAACCGCAAATGGATCTACAGCCTCTCGCAGAAGCAATGAATTATACAAAAAGCCCGGGCACTTGGCTCCGGGCTTTTTTCGTTTAAACAAGCAAGCACAAAATACGGAAAGGTGTAAATATCATCACCATAACGAATTCCGAAGCACAACAACTCCGAAAATCAGTAATACCACTCCCGGGATAAAAAAGAGAACACCCCCAAGTACCGGTTTTTGCGGCTGATATTCTGTGATATTTTTGGGATTGGACGGTTCGTAATAGCCGGTACGCTGCATGCCGGGCTTTTGCACGGTGTCAGATCCATGACGGCTCGTATAGTGATAGACCTCTCCATTTACCGTGTACTCATAGGTCGGCAGATAACAAATATCCGTGACCAGTTCCTGATTGCCGTCACCCTTGTCTTCCCATCGCTGGGTTTCTGATTTCGTCTGTTTGATCAGTGTCATAGTTGTGGTGGCTGTGTACTTTTGGCTGTCATCCTCATACTCGGCATAAACCTTTTTCCGATGCCGGGTTCCCAGCCAAAACAGAAGTATTGCTCCCAAAAGTAATCCAATTGCCAGACCCATACATTTCCCCCTTCCTGTCTGCTTTCTTTTGTAAGTATTGATTTATAGTAACTATTCAGTAGCCACTGTCCCGCGAGGTGTTTTGACATGAATATGTCAAAATTCCGAGACATACAAGCCATAATGCCATCACCGGTTTCTTCTGTTTTTATTATAACAGAACCCTTCTTTCCGCACTACTATATTATTCATCTGTGCAAAAAGATTGTTACTGGTTACTGTTCACTCCGTTTTCAGCAACACGCCTTGCAGAATATCACCAGTGAACAACAACAAAGGATTCCATAAAAATAATTTCATGTAAACTATGAGAAACACACTGCGCATCCTCGCGGAGCGTTTTTTACTTTACAGGAAAGCAATTTCCTGTAGAGTAAAAAAGCTTCCCGGGAAAATCCCGGGAAGCTTTCTGAATTTATATTTTTTATTCTATTTCTTCCGGCTCCATGCTCAGCACGTGCTCCTCACCTTTTTCAGTGATATCATATTTCTTTTTGTACTCGCTGAAGTATGTGTAATATTCGAAACTGTCCGTCGGATAGATCTTACTGTCGCGGATATGCATATCCGGGTCTTGTTCGCCACTCTTCATCAGGGCTACCATGGCACTTGCACAATGGGATGCAATTCGTCCGAAGCTATTCAGGATATCGTTAAATACGGTTCCTTCTTCCAGTCCGCAATTGCCATTGCTCAGTCGTTCCACATGGTGCATCTTCAGTTCATCACACAGATGGGTAATAACAACACCGAGAGGGGCTACACGCTGCGCTGCCTCCTTATCATCATTCAGAAAAGCATTACAGGTAATGTTGATCTCTTCACGTACTGCTTCCATCACGATATTCAACTCATTCCAGGCTGCCGGTGAAAAGTCCGTGTGATTGTCATGCATCTCGTTCGACATATGTGCGATATAAGATGCGTGGTCACCGATACGCTCAAAGTCACCGATCGTATGCAGATACAGGGATACCTGACGGGTCTGTGCCGTGTTCATCTCACGTTTGGTCAGCTGGATCAGATACTCGCCCAGACGGCTCTCGTATTTGTCGATCAGGTCTTCTTTTCTCTGTACTTTATCGAACTTGTCCTGCTGATACTCGTTCAGCAGATTCATGGCTCTGTTTACATTCTTGCGAAGTTTCTTCGCCATACCGTTCATCGCACGGTGACACTGTGCGATTGCCAGTGCCGGATAGTTCAGCAGACGTTCCTCTAACAGGTCAAAATCTGCTTCGTCTTCCAGTTCTTCCGCACTGTCTTTGACCAGGATACATACCAATTTCTCGATCTTCGGAATGAACGGGAACAGTACCACTACAGTTGCCACACGGAAGACGGTATTTAACAGTGCGATAGATACCGGCGTCATCACCATATCCATAAAGGTAAAGTGCACAAACGCGTTGACCGTATAGAAGATGATCGACCACATGAGCAGACCGAACAGGTCATTCAACAGATAAACCAGTGCGGTTCTTTTTCCGTTTTTATTAGCGCCGATTGCAGAAATCAGAACCGGACAGGCTGCACCAACACCGATTCCCAGTACGATAGGGAAGGCACTTGCAAATGTTAAGAGACCGGTAACGGAAAGTGCCTGCAGCACACCAACGGTGGCAGACGCACTCTGCAAAACTGCTGTGAACAGGATACCTACCAGGATACCTGCCAGCGGGTTGGAAAACATCGTTAGCATCTTGATAAAGGTAGGATTTTCACGCAGCGGGGAAACCGCTCCACTCATCATCTGCATACCTGTCATCAGGATGGCAAAACCAAGCATGATATTTCCGATATTCTTATGTACGGAACGTTTGCAGAACATACGGAAAACGATACCAACTACAGCTACAACGGCAGAAATGGTCGCAGTGGAAAAGATACTTGCGATTCCTCCGCTACTTCCTCCGATGTAGGAAAGACACAGGATCCAGCCGGTAATACTGGTTCCGATATTGGCACCCATGATGATACCGATCGCCTGTTTCAGCTTCATCATACCGGAGTTTACAAAACCGATGACCATGACGGTCGTGGCGGATGACGACTGAATCACACTGGTAACACCCGTACCAAGAGCTACTCCTTTCAACGGAGTATTTGTCATTCGATATAAGAAGGCTTCCAGTTTGTTACCGGCTACCATCTTCAGACCATCGCCCATCAAAGACATTCCAAACAAAAATAATGCTACTCCGCATAGCAAAGACAAAATCATTGAAAATATTGCCATATTTTTCTCCTCTGTTGTCTGACATCCCGGTCTGTTTCCGGGAGGGACACATTCTACATTTGGTTACTTTTTACTTTTGCTTTACCTATTATTTTCTTTTTCTTAACATTTCCTTTCTTATTATGCCATGTTGACGGTCTGATTACAACGTTTGATTGTTTTCCGACGTGATTTTTATCATCCCGTCAAAAATGCCTTGTTTTTTTTGTGTAAATTTCAGCAATTTTCCAACTATTTTCTCTATTGACATACTTGTGCGTACCTTTATGTCAATTCAGACATTTTCGTTATTTTTTTAACACTATAGTATACGCCGTACGGAATATTTTAAATTTACAGCTATGTCATTTCCCTTAAGTAAAAAGACGATGTCTCATACTCTTTTCAGAAGTTATGAAACATCGTCTTTTTTTACAGATACGACCGGATATCCACCGTAAGTTTTTCTTCTATATTAATCAGTCTTTTTGCAATATCTTTTACTTTTTCTTCTGCTTTTGCATACTGGTTCAGATAGCGGTGCAACGATTTGATTCCCATATTGCACCCATCCGTCATCAGATCCGCGATCGTTGCGTCGGACTCATCCATCGCCAGTTTTCCCTTGGTCTTCATCCAGGACATGCCCTTTGCCATCAGGTCCGGCTCTTTCCCCTCTTCCCGGCTGGCTTCCAGTTCCCGCTGGATTTCCTCCTGCAGTTTTTCATGTTTATCCCTGCATGCAAGTAACAACTGTCGGAATTTTCCTTCTTTCACATACGGAAGCACCTCCTGAATCGAGGTAATTCCCATCTGTACACCGGCATCACACTCCTGTAACAGCCGGATCGTCTCTTCCTGTTCCATCATTTCTGACTGCCTCCTTTTTTTGTGTTGCATTCAGATATAGTATGCCTTTTTGAAAAGACTTTTATGCGAATTTTTCTGTTTTCCTGAATCCCTCATGCATGATTGGCGGAACATGTTTTAATTCATTTTCTCAGACTTCCGTGATCGCACGGCTCCAGATCTCCGTCAGTTTCTCCAGAGAGTACGCCGCATTGGCAGGGCTTGTGGACGGCAGTTCTTCCATCGGAAGGTTCATCTCTTTGTCCTGATATTTTTTATAAAGCTTTCCGGCTGTTTTTCCGTTTGTGTACACCTTCTGAATCTGCGATTCTCCCACGATTTTCCCCAGATCCGCCGGAACCACATCTTTGATACTGCTGTCACTCGACCCTATGATACTGCACTGTTCGATCACATCATACACGGCAACACCGCGCCGGAAAAGCATCGCCTTTTTCTCTTCCACCGTCTGTGGCTCCTCCTCTTTCAGTACTGCCGCCAGCACCTTCCAGAACCGATTCCGCGGATGTCCGTAAAAAAATGCCTGCTCCCTCGATTTCACAGAAGGAAAACTTCCCAGGATCAGTATCCGTGACTCGCTGTTATACACCGGCCCGAAGCCGTGGCTGATGTTTTGATATTCTTTCATGTATCTCTTCCTTATTTTCTCATCAAATTTTTTATTTCACCGCCCGTTTCTTCCCGGACAGCACCGTTCCCACGATCAGTAACACCGGAAATACAATCGCTGCGAAGATTCCTTTTTTCAGATCTTCGGAGAACATGCTGGATACATAGCCAACCAGTGTCGGACCGCCGGAGCAGCCGAGGTCACCGCCGAGGGCTAACAATGCAAACATAGCGGTTCCGCCGTTTCGCATGACGGCAGATGCCTTGCTGAAGCTTCCCGGCCACATGATTCCTACGGACAGACCGCAGATCGCACATCCCAACAGGGACAGCTGCGGAAGCGGGGACAGGGAAATCAGCAGGTAGGAGCCGATACAGAGTAACCCGCTGCCTACCATGAATTTATCCAGATCGATCTTATCACCGAATTTTCCATAAAATGCTCTGGCGCTTCCCATCAGGATGGCGAACGCCATAGGACCTGCCAGATCCCCGATCGCCTTGCTGACACCCAGACCTTTTTCCGCAAAGGTGGATGCCCACTGGCTGACCGCCTGTTCACTGGCTCCGGCGCAGATCATCATCAGCATCAGGATCCAGAACATTTTTTCCTTGCACAGATCAAGGATTGTCATTCCGTTTTCTCCTTCTTCTACCAGAGGAGCAATCGGTGCTTTTACAAAAATCAGTCCGTTCACGATCGGGATAATTGCCCAGACACACGCAAGGATCTTCCAGTTTTCAATCCCGAAAATTTTAAAGAAGCAGGTGGAAATCAGTACGACTGCCACATGTCCCCAGCAATAAAACGAATGTAACAGGCTCATCGCTTTTTCTTTGTTGTCTGTCGGGCAACTCTCCATAATCGGGCTGATCAGCACTTCGATCAAACCGCCGCCGATCGCATAGATCATAACGGACAGCAAAATTCCTGTATACGCATCCGGTAAAAGATTCGGCAGTACGACCAGACCGAGCAGTCCCAACGCGGATGCCGCATGTGCGATCACGATCGATACCCGGTAGCCGATCTTATCGACAAATCCGGCGGATAACAGATCCACGATCAGCTGGATACCGAAGTTAAGCGTGATCAGCATCGTGATCTTACGCAACGGAATCCCATATGTTTTTTCAAAGGTTAAAAATAACAGCGGTACAAAGTTATTGACGACCGCCTGCACCACATAGCCGATAAAACAGGCATATATGGTTTTCTGATACTTATCTTTCATTTTTCCTCCCATGTTTTTCTTTTTCTATTTTCCTGTTGTCCATATACTCAAGACAGACAGTATCTCTCTTTTAAGGAATACTGTCTGTTCAGCAACAGCCTTTTATATTATATATCAGCCTGCACCATTTGTAATTGCATTTTTTTCGCTTCTTTTTATACTATATTGCAAATTGTTTAATTAATTCAAGTACTGACGAATCTTCTCTTCCTGCAATCTTTCCCCGATCACGATCAGAATCTCCTGTCCTTCTTTGATCGGCTGTTTTTGCAATTCATGGCGCGTTGCATTGACCTCAATCCAGCTGCCGTTTTCTTCCTGCATAAATCCTTTGATCCGGAAGACTTCCCCGCAGGACGGGTCGGCAAAGATTTTATTCATGCCTGCAAGAATCTCTTCCACCGTCATCTTCCGTTCCATCACATACACCGTGTCAAAACTGTTTTCCTCGATCAGATCCATTTTCTGATAATTTTCCTGCACATAACCGCACTGCTGAATCTTTGCAAAATCCGCATCCGTGAGCGACAGGCTGCCTTTTCGAATAATCTCCTGATCCAGTCTGCGGCCACAGTGTACCTTCTCCAGTGCTCGGTTCAGATGCATGATCGTTGCCTGCATCTCTTCCTCCGTCGCTTCTTCCGCACGGCTTAACACCACCGCTCCTGCATGCGCCGCCTCCGAAGCCAGCAGATACTCGGACATTTCCGAAAGCTCCGGTTCCAGCTTTGCGTTGACTACGGTGATGACATTTCCTATTTTATACCAGCGATCCAGCGGTTCATCCCGCAGCACATCAAAGAATTCATCCACATCATACACCCCGGATGGTTCCACCAGCACCCGGTCATAACCGCACATTCCCATCGCGATCAGTTTGGTGCGAAATCTCCTCCGGTGTGTTTCCCTGTCGCATCCACCGGCGATCATCTCCAGTTCACACTTATCCCCCATCAGTTCCTGTAACAGCAACATATCCACATTGACCGCGCCAAAATCATTTTCCAGAATCCCGATGTTCATTCCCTGATCCATCAGGTATTTTGCATAGCGTTTGATAAATGTTGTTTTCCCCGAACCTAAGAATCCGGTAATCAGATCGATTGTAACCATATCTCGTCACCTCATGTTGTTTTCCTATCATTTCATCAGTTTTACATGCCTACATTATGTTCGGTATTACATTCGCTGTCAAGTATTGCCTGCACCATGCAAATATGATAAATTTGTACCGAAACGATTATTACCCTACGCAGGAGGAACTTTACGATGTCCGATTATCAGCTGATCGCCTTTGATATGGATGGCACTTTATTAAACAGTCAAAAAGAAATCTCACCTGCCTGGATCCACCAGGCTGCCCTCGCGGGAAAAACCGTAATTTTAAATACCGGGCGGTGTCCGGCGGAACTGGAAGAATATTTTGCACTGCTTCCGGATCTTACTTATGTAAACTGTGTAAGTGGTGCTCCTGTATATAATCACGCCACAAAAGAAACCATTTATTCCAGGACTCTTCCTGCCGATACCGTAAAAAAGAAAGCGGATCCTGGATCTGGGACTGGATGTCGAACTTGCCGATGCTGAGACAACTTCCCTGGAAATCTCCACAAAGGGGATCCACAAAGGGATCGGACTTTCTCTGCACATCCCGCTTTCCCAGACGATCGTAGTCGGAGATGCCGATAATGATGCCGCAGCATTACAAGCAGCCGGTCTTCCGGTGGCTATGGCAAATGCGAAGGACCGGATCAAAGCACTGGCAGATGTGATTACGATGCAGGATAATGACCATGACGGGTGTGCCGAAGTGATTCAGAAGTATCTGTTATCCTGATACAAACCGGCTGCTCAGCCATTATCCAAACTGTCATCCACGGCAGTCGTCAAGTTCTCGTGCAAGCACGGACTTTGACTCATTGCTCGCGTAAATAATATCTGGATAAACCCGTTTTATAAAAAACACCTTTAGGGAAATCAACGGATCATATACGATCCTGTTTTTCCGTAAAGGTGTTTTCTGTTTTACTCTTTTCTTAATTTTTTACTCTTCTTCATATAAACCAGCCCGGTAAGATCCGCCAGCGCCCAGCCAATCGGAATTGCCACCCAGATCCCGATCACACCGACCCAGGCCGATAATACGTACGCCAGTAATACGCGCAATCCCAGCGAGATCACAGTCAGAACCAGCGACATTTCCGCCTGCTTGATCGCGCGGTAATATCCATACAGCAAAAAAAGGAATCCGATGCCGATATAGCAGGCTCCCTCGATGCGAAGATACTGTACACCCGCTGCCAGAACTTCCGTCTCACTTTTCCGGATAAAGATCCGCATCAGATACGGGGCACCCGCATACACCAGTGCGGAAATGATCAGACTGAACACTCCGCTGATTGCAAATGCCTGCCGGGTTCCTTTCCGGATCCGTTCTTTCTCTCCCGCGCCGTAATTTTGTGCCACAAAGGTTGAGTACGCATTGCCAAAATCCTGCACCGGCAGATAAGCAAATGTATCAATCTTTACTGCCGCCGCAAAAGCTGCCATAATGACCGATCCGAAACTGTTGACCAGTCCCTGCACCATCAGAATCCCGAAGTTCATCACTGACTGTTGCAGGCAGGTCAGCGTGGACAGATTGGCGATTTCTTTTAAAATCCCCCTGTCATAATGCAACTCTGCCTTTCCCGGCAAAAACTCTCTGCTGCATTTCCATGCATACAGGGTAATCCCGATTCCCGACACATACTGCGCGAGTACTGTCGCAAGCGCCGCACCTGCGATCCCGAGTGAAAATATCATCACAAACAAGAGATCCAGCGCAATATTTAATCCCGCTGATACGGCAAGAAATACCAGCGGCACGGTTGAATTGCCGAGGGCACGGAGCATGCAGGAAAAGAAATTGTAAAGGGATGTTGCGAGGATTCCCGCAAAGATCACCAGCAGGTACTCCCGCATTCCTGCGTATACTTCTTCCGGTACTTTCAGAAATACTAAAATTCCGTCAATTCCAAGGTAGACTGCCACATTCAAAAGCAGTGTCACTCCAAGGATCAGCACACCCGCATGAAGAACCGTCACCCGCAGCCCTTCTTTTTCTCCCTTTCCCTGATAAATAGAAAATAACGCCCCGCTTCCCATACTGAGTCCCAGAAAGATCGAGGTCAGAAATGTCATCAGTGTATAGGCGGAACCCACCGCCGCCAGCGCTTCACTTCCCAGCACCCTTCCTACAATCAGCGTATCTGCAATATTATAAAACTGCTGCAACAGATTTCCCGCCATCATGGGCAGTGCAAAGAGTAACAGCGATTTTCCTATGTTTCCTTTGGTAAGATCTGTGTACATTTAGTTCCCGTCTTACCCTCTTGACACACGATGGATCCGGGTTTCATCATAACGATCCTGCTGGGTTCTCTCTTCTGCCGGATATCCCAGTGCAAAGATACCGAAGGCCCGCTGACTTTCCGGAATACCGATGATTTTTTCTACTTTTTCCATCCTGTCCTCTAACGGCGCGATTCCCATCCAGACACCGCCAAGTCCCACTTCATCGGTGGCAAGCCACATATTTTCCATACAGATACTCAGGTCAATCTGTGCGTACTCCGGTACGGTACATTCTTTCCGGTAAGCGGTAACGATCGCCACCGGTGCTTTCGCAGTGAGTTTTGCGTATGGTGTTGTCTCAGAAAGTTCTTCTAAGATCTCCGGATCTTCCACGATGTAGAATTCCCACGGCTGCTGGTTACAGGCAGATGGTGCTGCCATGGACGCCCTCAGAATATAATTCAGTTTTTCCGGTTCTACCTTTTTTTCCTGATACTTTCTAATACTGACTCTGTGAAATAAATCTGCCATTATTTTTTCCTCCCATATCATCGTTTTATATATCTATTATCTTATCATTTTTCCGTATATTTTCCAAATCATTTTCGCTACTGTCCTATTTTAGTTGATAATTCTGTTACTGGTACTCCGCAGCCAGTAACACGCTGCGCAATGCACAGAGTTTATGCTGATCATATAAATTTGCGCGATATCTCTCGGGTTTTTCTGTGACCTTCACTCACCCAAAACGTCTCGCGGAATATTACCCGGGAACAGTAATATAATTCTCACTTTTTATTTATATTCACTAAAAATCATTGTGAAATTTTGGTACTTTTTAACTGTATTGCCTGTCCATTTATTTTCCGATATAATAGATAGCAGTAAGGGTCAATCACAGCTTTGACCCTTATCTCTATGTAAACAGCTATAATTAAAGGAGGTTTCCTAATGGAAAATGAAATTTTTGAAAAGGCTCCCGTGCCGAAAGCCTTTTTTACGATGGCACTCCCAGTGGTGTTCAGTATGGTGATTTCCCTGGTCTATAATATGGTAGATACTTACTTTATCGCCCGTACCGGCAACACCAATCTTGTGGCAGGCGTCTCTCTCGGCGCACCGATTTTTACTTTGATGATCGCCCTCGGTGATATCTTCGGACTCGGTGGAAGTTCCGTGATCTCCCGGCTCTTCGGCGAGAAAAAAGACGCAGACGGAAAACGTCTCAGCGTCTTCTGTTTTTATGGCGCAATCCTGTGTGGAATCGTGATCACCGCTCTTATGCTGTTGTTTCGCCATCCGATTCTCGGACTGCTCGGTGCTGACACGGATACTTATACCTACGCTTCCCAGTACTATACCTGGCTGGTGCTCGGTGCACCGTTTATCATTGTGGCGCTGACTCCGTCGAACCTGCTTCGTACCGAAGGATTTGCCAAAGCTTCCATGATCGGTACGATTCTTGGATCTGTCGTCAATATCATTCTGGATCCGATCTTTATTTCCGTGCTTGGATTCGGCGCAGCGGGTGCGGCGATTGCTACGGTTATCGGAAATATCTGTTCTGATATTTTCTTTGTCTGGTTTTTACTGACCCGCAGCAAACGGCTTTCCGTCAGTCCTTCCGGGTTCTATATTCACAAAGCCGAGCTGCTTCAGATCTTCGCCATCGGTATCCCGGCTTCCATCACCAACCTGATGCAGAGTCTCGGCATAGCACTCACGAACCGCTCCCTTCTGCCTTTCGGAAACGACCGCGTCGCAGCCATGGGAATCGTCATGAAAGTCAACATGATCGCCGTGCTGATTCTGGTTGGATTTGCCTTCGGTGGGCAACCGCTAATCGGCTATAACTACGGTGCAAAAAATCGCCGCCGGCTGAAAGAAATCCTTTCTTTCGCCTATAAGTTTGAATGTGGTCTTGGTCTTCTTCTGACCATTCTTCTTTCTCTGGCAGCCCGCCCGATGATCCGAATCTTTATGAAAGATAACACAATCGTCTCCCTCGGCGTTCCGATGCTCCGGATGCAGCTGCTCGGTATGGTGTTCGTGGCGATTGTTCTGGTCACCACCTGTACATTCCAGTCCGCAGGTATGGCAAGAAACGCGTTTCTGTTATCGATCAGCCGCCAGGGAGTGATCTTTGCCATTGTACTTGCGATTGCTTCCCACACAATCGGATATCAGGGGATTTTGCTGTCGCAGGCTATTTCAGATCTGCTGACCGCTGTGCTTGCTATCGCCCTTTATCGGACAAGTGTTGCAAAAGAACTCCACACCTGAAAAAGTTATAACATATCATTCTAAAGCATAAAAAGTTCGAATCCATCTGTTGTATAACAACTCGTGGATTCGAACTTTTTATGTTTTTGATGTCGGATTGTTCCGTACTTTTTCGAGCAATCCTTTTCAGGTTTACGCTACAGGCTGAACACACCCAGTGACTGCAGAAGCAGTGCTGCCAGCAGAACCGGCGCGATGAATTTTACCATAGCAATATACAGTTTCTTTCTTCCGAACTTATAGCCGCCAATCGTTACTTCATCAATAATCGTCTGTGGTTTTACCACCCAGCCGATCAGGATACAGCTGAGCAGTGCAACAGTCGGCATCAACAGGTTGTTGCTCAGGTAATCCATCAGATCCAGGATCTGTGCAACCGCACCATTCGGAAGTTTCAGTTCAAAGTACAGGACATTGTATCCCAGACACACGATCACTCCGACAATACATGCATAGATTGTTACCAGAACCGTTCCTTTCTTTCTGCTCACATGGAACCGGTCAATAATGTTAGATACAATCGATTCCATGACAGATACGGAAGATGTTACCGCTGCAAAAGATACCATCAGGAAGAAAATCGTTCCGATGACCGGACCGGCTGCTCCCATCGCCTCAAAAATCTTCGGCAGTGATACAAACATCAGTCCCGGACCGGCGGACATTCCCTCCGTTCCCATGAACGTATACACGGCCGGAACGATCATCAGACCGGCCAGCAGAGCCACCGCGGTATCAAACCATTCAATCTGATTAATAGACCGCATCAGATTGGTCTCTTTCTTTACGTAAGATCCATAAGTTACCATAATACCCATCGCCACACTGATCGAGAAGAACAGCTGTCCCAGTGCATCGACAAATACGATCACAAAGTCTTTCAGTGTCATACCACTGAAATTTGGTACCAGATAAACTTTCAGCCCCTGCAAACCGGTTCTTGTCACACCGTCCGCATCGCTGTGAGACAGCGTCATCGAAAAAATGGAGATGCCAACGATCATGATCAGAAGAATCGGCATCAGGATCCTGCTGTAATTTTCAATTCCTTTGTTTACTCCCCTGTAAACAACAAATGCGGTCAGGAACAGGTAGATAAACAGCCAGATGATCGGCTGCCACACGCTTGTGATATAGCCGGTAAAATAACCGTCCTGTGCGGCTTCCACCCCATGTCCGGTGATAAAGGTTCCCAGATATTTCAGTACCCATCCACCGATGGAACAGTAATAGGGCAGAATCACAACCGGAATGATACACGCCAGAATGCCAAGACCGCCCCATTTGGGGTGAATCATCCGGTACGCATTCAACGGACTCTGTCCGGTTTTTCTTCCGATGGCTACATCTGTGGTCAACAGCGTAAAACCAAAGGTCAGTGCCAGAATAATGTAAACCAGAATGAAGGTTCCTCCTCCATCCTTCGCTGCCAGATACGGAAATCTCCAGATATTTCCCAATCCGACAGCACTTCCTGCTGCTGCAAGTACGAATCCAATAGATCCGGTAAAATTTCCTCGTTTGTTTCCTTTCTCCATACGTTACTCACTTTCTAAAATTTTTGTACCTTACTACTGTACCCTGATTTCAGAATCTTGTCTATCATTTTTTCCGGATTTATTGATTTTTCGGCATTTTTACGTGGTTCATCCATCCTATTAAAAACAAACCCCGCCCGGAGAATCATGGCAGAAATTCTCCGGGCGGGGTTCTGATAAGGTTATAAAATATATTATGGGATAGGATAAGATTATATGGAATGTAGATTTTATCGTTATATTACTATTTGATAAAACTTACGTGTTTGCAGATCTCTTCGATTGCTTTTTCTTTTCTCTCGTTGAAGATCACCTTGTTTTCTTCAAACAGGTTTCTTCCGTCTGTATCGATCGATACGATCAGAGGACCGAATTCTTTGACGCGGCAATGCCACAGAGTTTCCGGCATGCCGAGATCTCTCCACTGTGCGTCTACGATCTCTTCTACTTCTGTCGCAGCTACAACTGCATTTCCGGCAGGGAATACGCAGTGGATCGCTTTGTAGTTTTTACATGCGTATTCGGTGTTCGGACCCATGCCGCCTTTTCCGATGATCACTTTGACACCGGTTTCTTTGACGAATTCTTTTTCGAATTTTTCCATACGCATACTGGTGGTCGGTCCTACGGAAACCATTTCAAATTTATCATTTTCCAGCGGACGGATGATCGGTCCGGCATGGAAAATTGCTGCGTCTCTTACATTTACCGGAAGTTCTCTTCCCTCTTCTACCAGACGTCTGTGTGCAACGTCTCTGCAGGTAGTCATGCTTCCGTTCAGGTATACGATATCACCTACATGGATATCCGCCAGATCTTCTTCTGTGATTGGTGTTGTCAGAATTTTCTTTCCATCTTTCATTTCTACCATTATAAAGTCACCCCCGAATGTGTTGTAATTGTATAGTTCAGATCTTTATCAAAAATAATGTGTCCTCTTCTGTGGGACCAGCATCCTACATTGACTGCGACACCGATGGTGGATGGATGTCTTGCGGTATTTTCGATATGTACACCCATGACAGAGTATTTTCCACCCATACCCTGCGGTCCGAGTCCGATGGCATTGATACCGTCCTCGAGCAGTTTTTCCATGGAAGCAGCACGTTCATTTTCGTTATGGCTTCCCAGCGGACGCATCAGTGCTTTCTTGGATAACAGCGCTGCGGTCTCTATGGAGGTTGCAACACCAACACCGACTAACAGCGGCGGACATGCGTTCAGTCCATAGGAAGTCATAACATCCAGAACGAATTTTGTCACACCTTCGTATCCTTCACCCGGCATCAGTACCATGGCTTTTCCCGGAAGCGTACATCCGCCACCTGCCATGTAGCTGTAGATCTCACACTGATCGCTGTCCGGCACGATATCCCAGAATACGGTCGGTGTTCCTTTTCCTACATTTTTTCCGGTATTGTATTCGTCAAAAGTTTCCACGCTGTTATGACGAAGCGGTGCCTGGAAAGTTGCTTTTACAACTGCCTCTTTTAACAGAGCTTCCAGTTCACCGATCAGCGGGAAGTTGGTTCCGCATTTTACCCAGAACTGTAACACACCGGTATCCTGACAGCTTGGACGGTTCAGTTCCTTTGCCAGTCCCTGGTTCTTTTTCATTGTCTGGTAAATGACTTTTGACAGCGGGCTGTCTTCTTTCTCTCCCAGTTCGTCCAGTTTTGCAATAATGTCGTCCGGCAGCACTTTTCCAATATAGTCTACGAAGTTCGCCATATAATTGGTAAGCTTTTCTACCTGTTGTTTTTTATCCATGATGTTGCCTCCTTATATATTTATTTACATTGTTTTTGGTTTTACGGGAAGAATGGAAATGCGATCGGCAGGATCACCATACTGACAATCGTTGCAATAACGATCAGCGGAAAACCTGATTTCACATAATCCATAAATTTATAGCCACCTGCGGTTACTACCATTGTGTTTGCCGGCATACCGATCGGTGTTGCGTATGCACAGGATCCGCCGATGACACACGCCATCAGAACTGCCCTCGGGTCTGCACCCATGCCCTGTGCGATGGACAGACAGATTGGGACCATCAGTGCCGTTGTCGCTGTGTTGGACATAAAGTTTGTCATCACACAGCACAGTAAGAATACAACCAGTGTCAGTACATACGGAGAAGGATTGGATCCCAGTGCTCCGATCACTTTATTTGCGATCTGCTCGCCTGCTCCTGTCTCTTGCAGAGCTGCTGCCAGAGAAAGGGTTCCTCCGAAAAGGAAGATGGTTTTCAGATCGATGGATTTCAGTGCCTCTTTTTCTGAGATGACACCAGTAAGGATGAGAACAATCGCTCCCAATGCACCGGACACATACAGCTTGATGCCAATCTTATCCTCAAAGATCATTGCAAGCAGTGTCAGAATCAGAACCACCAGGGAAGTCCACTGTTTCCATGCCGGAACCTGGCTGAAATCTTTCTGTGTGTCAAAGGTATCATCTCCGGATACCTCGTGATTCGGAAGGAGTTTGTATCCCACGGTTGCATAAAAAAGAATCCCTACCAGAAGGATCGGCAGACCGACGATGGCATATTCGAAAAATCCGAATTCCATGTTCAGCTCTTCCAGGGCTGCCTGTGCGATCAGGTTACCCGGTGCTCCGATCAGGGAGAGGTTTCCTCCCATGGCAGCTGCAAATACCAGCGGCATCAGCAGACGGGATCTTTTGTATCCTGATTTTGCAGCGATTCCGATCACAACCGGGATCAGAACTGCCGCGGTTCCTGTGTTGGATAACACCCCGCTCATCAATCCTACGATGACCATGATGGCTACGATCAGCATCCGCTCACTCTTCGCAAACTTTGATACGATCAGCCCCACTTTATTCGCCATTCCTGTCTCGAACAGTGCACCTCCCACGATAAACATCGACACAAACAAAATTACGTTGCTGTCGATAAATCCTGAAAATGCTGTCTTCGCATCCAATACTCCAGTGAGTACCAAACCGATACAGACGATCATAGAAGTCAGTCCGAGAGGAATCTTCTCCAGTACAAACATCACCACTGCAAATGCTAAAAACAACAGTGTTATGGTGGATGGACTCATTTGTAATTCCTCCTTATACCTTTTTCGTTTTTGCCCTTTTGCGGCATCCCACACCGCTTTGCCTTTTAGGTCTGGATGAACTACCGGACGTCCTCGCTTCATCGCTCCCTGTCATGCTTTCATTATATCCGGCACCCCCTGTTTTGTATATTTGCAAAAACTGATGGTAGTATAAAAAAAGATTAATACGAAGAGATATTTTGAGCATTTCAGACAAAATCATGGTATAATAAGAAGCAGTAAACACCGTTTTTTCAGCAATTATTACCAGTTTTATCAGCAAAAACTTCTTATTTTTTGCTCTGCATTTTTCTAGAAAACAAGGAGACTCCAACTATGAAACTGATTCAGTTAGAATATTTCTGCGCCGTCAGCCGCTACCACAGTATCACGCAGGCTGCCCAGAAGCTGTATGTCACACAACCGGCGATCTCCAGTGCCATCCGGGAACTGGAAAAAGAATTTTCCATCAACCTTTTTACCCGCTCTAAAAATCACCTGACACTGACCACCGAAGGGGAAGCTTTCTATCAGAAAGCCAGTACGCTGCTTGCAACGATTCACGAGACGGAATCTGAACTTTATGATCTCGGACATCAGGTAACACCGATCCGGATCGGAATCCCGCCATTATTAAGCACACTCTTTTTCCCGGAGATGCTTCTTCTCTTTCATCAGGAACACCCGGCGATTCCCGTGGAACTGCTCGAATACGGTTCGATCCGTGCTTCCCGGCTGGTACAGGAGGAAACACTTGATCTGGCACTTGTCAATATGAACTTTTATGAGATCGATAAACTGAATTCTTATGAGATGCTTTCCGACCAGATCGTTTTCTGTGTTTCGCCGGAGCATCCGCTCGCATCCTATAAAGAAGCGACAATGGAAATGTTAAAAGACGAACCTCTGATCATGTACAACACCGACTCGGTTCTGAATACAACCCTGCAGGCGCGCTTCGACAGCCTTCGGATCAAACCCAAGGTACTTTTAAGTGCCAGCCAGCTCTACACAATACATGACTTTGTAAAAAATCAGCTGGGAGGAGCTTTTCTTTACTCTTCCCTTATGGAAAATATGCCCGGATGTATCGGCATCCCGGTCACGCCCCTGATCCACCAGGAGATCGGTCTGATCTGGAAAAAGGGCAAATACATCAACAGCAGCGTGGAAAAATACATCACGTTCACCAAACACTACGCAGAGACAAAATGGAGGAACTATGGAGCATCAACGACTGACAAATAAAGAAGTGAAAAAGAAAAACCGGAATCAGATTTTCCGTTATATTTGTACCCATGGAACGGTATCCAATCCGGATATTGTCTCCGACCTGCACCTGAGTCTCCCAACCGTGACCAACACCACCAGAGAACTTCTCGAATCGGGGCTTCTGCGGGATCTCGGAGAGATGCAGTCCACCGGTGGCCGCAGAGCCAGAGCGCTGTGTGCCGCTTCGGATTATCGGTTTTCCCTCGGACTGGATATCACCCGAAATCATCTTGGTATCCTTCTTTTGAATCTGATCGGAGACATTATAAAACATGAAAGAATACAGCTTGGTTTTTCCAGAAGTTCCGCCTATTTCTCCGAAGTCTGTCAGAAAATTGATGATTTTCTCCTGGAAACGGAGATTTCCGGAGAACAGATCCTCGGTCTTGGCATCTCTCTTCCAGGAATCGTCGATCCGGTGCAGAAAATGATCACTTATTCCCATGCCCTCGGTGTGCGGGATCTGCCTTTTTCGGAAATACAATCGTATTTCCCATGGCACTGTACCTTTTTAAATGATGCAAATGCAGGTGCTTTTGCGGAAGGCATCGGTTCGGATCTGCCTTCCTCCTTCTTTTATCTTTCTCTGAGTAACACCGTGGGCGGTGCCATCTTTCACGATGGCAATCTGCTTCCGGGCGATGCTTTCCGCTGTGGAGAAGCCGGTCACATGACCCTGATCCCCGGCGGAAGACCTTGTTACTGTGGAAAAACCGGCTGCGTCGATTCCTACTGTTCCGCCAGAGTCCTCTCGGATCTGTCCGGCGGGCGGCTGAAAGATTTCTTTCTCGAACTTCAGCAAAACAACCGGGAATATCGTCCCGTCTGGGATACCTATCTGAAACATCTGTCAGTCGTCATCAACAACCTGCATATGATCCTCGACTACGATATCATCCTCGGCGGTTATGTAGGAAGCTTTCTCACCCCCTGGCTCGATACGATTCGCCACCTGGTTGCTGAACGCAATACCTTCGAAGACGACGGAAATTTCGTAAAACTATGTACCTACCAGACCGGAGCTGCAGCTTATGGGGCGGCGATGGATGTGATGGAAGAGTTTTTACGGACTGTGTGAGTTCCTGACAGGATTCATTCTGATACCCAAAGAGATCCACCAGATTTTCAGAAAAAATCTGGTGGATCTCTTTTCTCTTATTTCAAAATATGTTTTACAGATATGCAATACTCTGATTCTCAAATACCGCACTTCCATCTGTAACTCCCAGGCAGATTCCCTCCCCAGGATTTGTATACATGCGGGTATTCATAGCAACTCCGTCCACATACAGTGTAGCAATCGTATCATCCACGATAATCTGTACATGATATTTCTTTCCAGGAACCAGACGAATCAGACGTTCCAGTCCCATGTTATTCATCTGTGGCCATGGCCAGTTCGGAGATTTCTCAAAGAGCACACGATCCTTCGGACACTCAAATGTGAAAGAATAGAATTCATCATCCGCTTCCTGCGCACGTACGCCAACGGAGAATCCACGTGTTCCCTCAGCAAATGTAACATCTGCTTCGTATCGATAGCAGTCACCGGTCTTCGTTACTACATGCTGTAATGCTCTTCCTGATTCTTTTTCCAGTTTTACATCATCCAGCTTTTTCTCATCCTGAAACGCATTCCATACCGTATCCGGGATCCGGCAGCCTAACGTGCCGTCTTCTCTCTGATACAGTTCATGTGCGACAAAAGTTCCTGCCCAGATAAAATCTTCTTTATCCGCCTCCGGTCTGTACCAGCGGTTTGCACTGTCTGTCTCGTTGGCACGTGTCGGAACCCATCCGAACAGAATCCTCTGATTGTTCAGCATGAAGGTTCTTCCTGCATAATAAGCTCTTCCGTCAAAAGCATCGTCATCCGGTGCGATCCAAGGTCCTTTCAGGCTTTTTGCCATACGGTACACCTGTGTGGATGCATGGGAATATTCTGTTGTAATCAGATACCACCAGTCTCCCATCTTAAAAAGATCCGGCATCTCATGCATGGTGAACAGATCCGGTGCCCAGAAATCCCCCTGAAACTCCCAGTCTGCAAGATCATCTGATGTAAAATAAACGGTTCTTCCTGTTGTTTTATGCTTGTCTCCTTCCAGACGTGCCCCCAGGATCAGAATATATTTTTCGGATTCGTCATCCCACAGTACAAACGGATCTCTCCAGTCATCCGGATCATATCCCGGCTGCGGAACAAAGGTCACTGCATCCTGCGTCTTTGTCCAGTGTTTCAGATCCTCACTGACCGCATGCATCAGTACCTGAGATGGTTTTCCCTGTTTTGGATAATCTCTGTTGTAACCGGTGTAGAATGCATGATATTTTCCTTCTTTGTCTTCGCAGATACTTCCGGCAAAGATAAACTGATCCTGCTCTTCATCCGTTCCTCTCGGAATCGCCACACCGCAATCCTCATAAGTCACAAAATCCTTTGTGGTTGCCAGATCCCAGCCAAATGGTTCTCCAAAAGGACACGGGACTCTGGTATCTCTCTGGTGGAACAGATAGAATGTATCATCCTTTCCAAAAGGCATGCAATCGCCAAACCAGGTATTTGGATGCTGATAGTAAATTTTCATAATTTTCCTCTCTTTCCTGCCCGCAGGCATATAATTATCCTTTGACTGCTCCGGCGGTCAAACCGCTGAGCATGTACTTATTCGTAAAGAAATAAAACAAAAATGTCGGTAACACAGTGACGGTAATGGCCGCAAATGTAGCACCCCAGTCTGTAGTTCCCATAAAACCGACAAAGTCGTTCAGCCTCAACGTAACAGTTTTCATATTGGTAGATCTCGTAAACGTATAGGCATTGATAAAATCATTCCATGTAAAGACACCCTGCATCGTTGCTACCGTCAGCAGCGAGTTCGTCGACATCGGAAATACAATCTTGAAAAATGTCCGCATCGGTGAACAACCATCAATGATTGCAGCCTCGATAATCTCATCCGGCAGGAATTTACTGAATGAATAATACAGCTGAATCGAGTATGACAGAGAGAACGCAATCTGTGGCAAAATGACTGCCGGATAGGTGTTGAGGATTCCCATCTTACTAAAAATAGTGAATAACGGAATCAATGCAACCTGAAACGGAAGCATCAATCCAAGTAAAAAGTAAGACAAAATCTTCTTATTTCCCCTGAATTGGATCTTACTCAACGCAAACCCTGCCATAAAACTGATCAACAGTAACGGAATTAAAACTCCTACTGTGATTATAATACTATTCTTAAAATAGTTCAGCATTGGACTCGTTGTAAGATTTTCTATTATATATTCAAAAGGAAGCAAAAAACGCTCTCCGTTTTCCTGATTCCTTTCATTTTCCATATGTATCCGTTTATACCTGCGGAAATACCTCTGTAAACACCGCATCCATCAGTTCCTGGTCTCTGCGGCATTCTGCGATAACAGTGATAACCGCGTTTTTCTCCCGACTGATGATGGACCACTGGCAATATTTTCCGTCGGCTCGGAAAGTGTTTTCCCTGCCGCCCCAGAACAGGTAGCCATAACCGAAGCTGTCTTTGTCATTTTCCACCTGTTTGCTGGTGGCTTCCTTTACCCAGCTTTCCGGTACCAGCTGTTTTCCGTTCCAGTTTCCGTTCTGCAGATAGAGCAGGCCAAGCTTGTGAAGTTCATCCATTGTCAGGAAAAGTCCGCCGGCACCGAAGACATGACCATAGGGATCCAGTTCCCAGGTCGGACGGGCGATGCCCAGCGGTTTGAACAGTCGCGGATACAGGTAGGATACCAGATCACATCCGGCTCTCCGTTCTACCAGAACACCTGCAAGATACGGACCTACGTTATTGTATACAAACTTTGTTCCCGGCTCGTAGACAAACGGGAAGGCAAGACTCATCTTTACCCAGTCCTCTTCCTCATAAACCGGACGCTGTGCACCCATCAGTTCTGCTTTTTCCTGTCCGAGACACATGGTCAGAAGGTCTTTTACTGTTGCCTTTGCCAGATTGTCACTGACAATTTCCGGAAGATCTTCATCAAAACAGTCCACCAGTTTTTCATCCAGAGATAGCAGACCTTCTTTTACTGCGATTCCCACAGCTGTGGAAGTGAAACTTTTACTTGCAGAATATACATTTCTTCTGCACTGCTCATCCCACAGTTTCTTGCCGATTTCTTTTCCGTCTTTCGTCACAACGATTCCCAGAACACCCAGTTCCTTTGCTTTTTTCTCGAATACATCAAAATTCATGAAAGTTCCTCCTGTCATATGATACCGGATTGTTCCCCTGGTATCCTTTACATCTTATGTTTACCCATTTTCGCGTAACTGTCGGTCCGCGGCAGCCAGTCCAGGAATTCCGGCAGTTCCAGCTCCCAGAATCTCCATTCATGTTCATAACCATCCACCCGGTCAAAGCGGTGGTCGATCTTTAATTCATTCAGATATTCTTCAAAACGGTCCACCGATTCAATCAGGAAATCGTTGTTTCCCACACAGAAGAAGATATCCGGCAGCTTCTTACCCGCATCCACATCGTCACGGATGATCTGGTACAGATCCATCGGTTCCGGGAACTTATGGCCTACTTTTTCTTCCAGATCTTTCGCCCATACCGTTGCCGGTGAAAAAGCACCGACCGCACGATACTGCTCGGTATCTTTCATCGCATGGACAAGTGCTCCGTAGCCGCCCATGGACGCACCAGCAATATACGTGTGTTCCGGCCGGTCTGTGACCGGGAAATATGCCTTCACGAATTCCGGAACCTCTTTTCCGATAAATTCATAGTATTTTTCTCCGTAGATGGTATCCATGTACAGGGTATTTCCTACCGATACCGAGACTACTGCGATCCGGTACTCTTCCGCATAACGGCTGACGCAGGTAAAACGCTCCCAGGAAAGATAATCATTTCCATGGCCGTGTAAGAGGTATAACACCGGGAATTTTTCCGGCATCTGATGTGTTAATAAAGCCGGATCATCCATATCACAGGGACTTACCCCCGGCAGGGTGATCGTAAGATCTACTCCGTGTCCCAGGGAGTAGGAAAAAAAATTACAGTGCATCTGTGGCATATTTCATTCCTCCTTTTATTTTACAAGCAGCCAGGCCATGCTCTTTGCAGCGATCTCCAGCTGATGATCTTCTGTCTTTTTCGGTGCCCCTCCACGGCAGATCAGCTGTTCGGTCTGATCGATGCCGAAGTCTTCAACAAAAAGTGGCTGATCGAACGGATTCAGCACCACGTATCCGCAGCTTCCTTCTTTTTCTCTTTTTAACACGATTGGAGAGCATCCTTTTTCCGCTTTGACAAATTCCGCATACCCGTCATTTCCAAAGCAGGGATACGCTTTTCTGAGTACGATCAGCCGCTGGATCCAGTGATATAAGCTGTCTTCCTGCGCCATCTGGCTTTCCGCGTCCGGACGGTCGGTGTCCGGATCCATCGCCATATATAACATCCGGGACGGTGCACTGGAAAAATCTCCGTTGACTCCCTTCGACCACTGCATCGGGGTTCTCGAACCGGTACGCTCGTAACCGCCTTCCACAGAGATCATATCCGGGATATAACGCATCCCGATCTCATCGCCATAATATAAGAACGGTGCTCCCGGAAAACCATAGATAAATCCATAGGCCAGACGCATCTGCTCTTCATCCAGCTGATAAGAGATCCGGGCCATATCGTGATTGCCGCTTGGCATACACATCATGCCTTTCCCCCGCAGATTCTCCTGATTTTTTGCAAAGATCCCTGCAAATACAGAGATATCACTCTCCGGATCTCCACCAAAATAAGGATGATCTCCCCGGAACAGATCCATATAACCGGTATCTCCAAAATGCAGATAAAAGTCCATATCAAATCCCGCTTTCAGTGCCACCTCCGGTTTTCCCCACTCGGATACCAGCGCCGCTTCCGGGAATTCTTTATTCAAAAATGCCCGCACATCCTGCCACAGGCGGATCGTCTCTTTTTTATCTTCATCGTTTTTCACCAGCGAACCGGCCATATCCACACGGAAACCGTCACAGCCAAGTGTCAGCCAGAAACGCATGATGTTTTTCAGTTCTTCTCTGGTAGCCATCGGTCCCGGCGCATCGGTCGGCTGCTGCCAGCCGGCATCGGTAATATTAGCAAATCCATAGTTCAGCGCCGGCTGCGTGGAAAAACAGTTGACGCCGCAGCTGGCCGGACGTGGGGAGATGCCACGCAGGACACTGACGATTCCTTTGACATCTTCCATTCGTTTATACAGACTGTCGGTCCATACATAGCGGTCGGTATATTCATTTTTCTCCGCTTTCATCGATTCCTGAAACCACGGATGTGTCACAGCGGTATGTCCCGGCACCAGATCCAGAAGTACGTGCATCCCTCTTTGGTGTGCCGCTTCAAATAATTTTTTCAGATCTTCATTGGTTCCATACCGCGGAGCCACGCTATAATAATCTTCCACATCATATCCCGCATCGTAAAACGGTGAGGTAAAACAGGGATTGATCCACAGGGCGTTACAGCCCAGTTCCTGAATATACTCTAATTTATCTGTAATTCCCGGGATATCCCCGATTCCGTCTCCGTTGCTGTCGCGGAAACTCTGTGGATATACCTCATAAAACACTGCATCTTCCAGCCACTTTATCATCTCAAGTCCTCCATTATTTTTCTTCTGTCACAAGCGTTTTCGTTGTCGGTCCCTCCTGAAAGCTCACCGGAATCTTTGTATTTCCTTCTGTTTTTCCATTCGCGATCAGTTCGTTCAGGCACCTTACAGCCTCTTTTGCAATCTCATGCACCGGCTGCGCAATGCTCGATACGATTGGTTTCCCCTGATTTAAAAACTGCAGACCATCGTATCCGATAATCTGGATATCTTCCGGAACCCGTTTTCCCATCTCTTCGAGTTCTTCCTGTACGATCATTGCAAGGTGATCCGAACTGGTAAAGATTCCATCGATGGAATGTTCTCCCATAGACGGGGAAATATAAGCCCGCAGCATATTGTTGATCAGTTTTCTGGATCCGTAGGATTCATAGACCGAAACAATCTGTTTTTCTGACATTTCCACACTATTACAGGAAAGATCATGTTCCATACAATATTCAGTAAAACCGACTCTTCTTTTTCGTACTTCACTGTCTACGGATGACATTGTCATAAAGCACAACAGGTTGGTGGATCCTCTTTTATGCAGATTCTCTGCTGCAAGCCAGCCGCCCTGCCAGTTATCTCCTGCCACACATGGGATGTGTGATTTGTAATGACGGTCGATGGAAACAAAAGCCATGTTTTCGATCCGTTCCTCTTCTACCTTACTGTAAGTCACACCAATGATTCCGTCAACTTTATTTTGTTTTGCCATATCCATAAATGCCACTTCCCGTTCGGCATCATCACCGGACAGGCATAGCAGTACCTGTTTTCCGACTGCTGACAATTCGCTTTCCAGGGCATCCAGCAACAGTGCAAAATACGGATTGATCAGATTCGGCAGAATGACAACCACATAATCGGTCTTCTGCATCCGCATTCCCTTTGCCAGAGTATTCACCTGATACCCCAGTTTTTCTATGGATGCTTCTACCAGCTTTCTCCTCGCTTCACTGACACGTCCTCCATTCAGTACGTTCGACACGGTTCCCACCGATACACCGGCGTCCCGTGCAACGTCTTTGATTGTTACCATTTGATTTTCCTCCTCCACACCTTCCTATCAGATACTCAAGTTCGACACAGCAAGTTTCTGACAAGACGCGTCCTTCATCGGGACCTGAAAAGGCTATATTTATTTTTATTATAGAATTATTTTATCGTATTGTCTATGTATTGTTGTGTACTTTATTTTCTATGATACCAGGGTCGTGAGAGTACGAAGTACGGATCAATCCGGTATCAAAGAGGGCAAAATACCTTTTGACCCCAACAGCTTTCCGTTTATATAAGAAAAGGTGAGTGTATCTTTTCTTTATCAGATTCAGATACACTCACCTTTCAGTACCGCTTTATTATGATTTTACTGCACCGGCAACTACACCAGCGATAATATATTTCTGTAATGCGACATACAGGATGATTACCGGGATGATTGCCATAACCAGTGCCGCCATCAGAAGATCCATATCATTGCTGTATGTTCCCTGGAACAGCTTGGTTGCGATCGGGATCGTGTACAGAGATTTATCTGTCAGGATCAGGCTCGGCAGCAGGTAATCGTTCCACAAAGACAGGGCATACAGGATAACCAGTGTTGCTGTGGTCGGTTTTAACAGAGGGAACACAATCTGAAAGAATGTTCTCAGTCTTCCTGCTCCGTCAATCTGTGCTGCCTCTTCCAGTGAGATCGGTACACCGCCTTTGATAAATCCATGGAACATGAATACCGCCATAGATACCGAGAAGCCCAGATGCATGAATATCAATGTTGCTCTGTGGTTCAGGATTCCAAATGTTCCACCGTAGATAGAGATCAGCGGGATCATAACTACCTGGAACGGGATTACCATGGAAAACAGCATTACCATGAAGATGATCTGATTGATCTTCCATGCTTTTCTTACGAAGATGTAAGCTGCCATGGAGGAGAACAGAATGATCAGGAACACACTCACACAGGTAATGATCAGGGAGTTCTTCAGGATGTTCATGAAGTTCATCTGCTGGAAAGCATCTACAAAGTTATCTGTTGTAAAACCTTTTTTACCACCCCAGCTCAGTGGCATTTTGATAATATCACGTTTGTGTTTGAAGGCATTCAGCACGATCATGTAGAACGGGAACATATAGATGATAAACAGCACTACAGTTACCAGTGTTTTCAGGAACGTTTTGATGCCTCTTACTGTCTTTTCCTGTCCTTCCATTATGCTTCAACCTCCTTCCGTTTGTTGATGATTGTCTGAGATACTGCAATAACCGCTGTAAAGATAAACAGGATGATTGCTTCTGTCTGTCCGACACCATACTGTTTTGCAGAAAAGGCTTTCTGATATACATACATGGCAGCCATAACAGTAGATCCGTAAGGACCACCTTCTGTCAGGGACAGGTTCACATCGTAGATCATGAAACATCTGGTGATGGTCAGGAACATACAGATCGTGAAAGATGCTCTCATCAGCGGAAGTACGATATATCTTGTTGTCTGAGATTCGTTACAGCCATCAATCTTGGCTGCTTCTTTCAGGTCTTCGGATACACCGGTCAGACCTGCGATATAAATTAACATCATGTAACCGGAGAACTGCCAGATTGTTACCAGTACCAGTGCTGCGAATGCAGAGGCACTTCCTGACAGCATGGATTTCTGCAGAACGGTAACGTTCAGTGCATCACCAAAGTAAACAATAACTTTGTTAAATACGAACTGCCAGATATAACCAAGGATGATACCACCGATCAGGTTCGGGGTAAAGAATCCGGCACGGAAGAAATTCTTTCCTTTAATTTTTCCGGTTACCAGCAGCGCCAGTAAAAATCCGATCACGTTTACCAGTATTACGGAAACTACCACATACAGCAGTGTCAGTCCCAGGGACTGCCAGAAGCTACTGTCTGCAACTACTGCCGCATAGTTTTTCAGTCCTACAAAAGGTTTGTTGCTGGATACGCCGTCCCAGCTTGTAAATGTCAGATATACACCATATAAGAATGGTACGATTACCACGGCCAGGAATGCGAAGGTTGCAGGACCTGCAAATACCAGGAACGTGGAAACTTTGCTCCATAAGCTTTCTTTTTTACTATTCATCTCGTTGCCTTTCTTTCCCTCTTTTAGTAGCAGTTGCCGGGTCAGTGTTCATTACTCTGCCCGGCAACTTCTTAACTAGCAACCAATTATGTATCTGCCTTTTTGATTATTCGGAAAGGTTTGTCCAGTAATCCTGAACTTCTTTTGCGAATTCGGCACGGTCAATCTGTTTGTCCAGATATTTCTGCATGATCGCACCAACTTCTGACCACTGATCTCCAGGATAATTAGAAGGCTGATCAAACAGTTTTCCTTCTACTGTGTATCTCTGGATACTCTGTCCCAGCATATTTGTAGCTTCTTCTGTGATGTTGGAGAATGCAGGTACTAAAGAGCAATCATCAACCAGTACTTTGTTTCCTTCAGCTGTGTTTGCCAGCCAGTCAAGGAAATCTTTTGCTGCTGCCTGCTGTTTTTCATCGTTACATTCTTTATCGATCATAACCTGTTTGGTAGCGCCACCACAGATGTAATCATTTACGTTAGCATTTTCTTCTGTTCCGTTCTGCGGTACCGGCATGATTCCGATTTCAGTATCGTCTTCAATGTAATCAGAAATCTCTGCCCATGCCCAGTTTCCGTTGAACCAGAATGCCACATCACCTTCTGCCAGGTCTGCAGCGTTTTCATCGTAATCAGCAGCCAGCGGATCTGCTTTATTGATGTTATATTCCATCAACAGATCGTAGGTATCCATCAGAGAAGTAAATCTTTCGTTGGACATCAGATCTACGCTTCCGTTTCTCAGATCTTCCATAATCTTTTCTGTACCGGTCAGTGTTCCGTCCTGCTCTTCATATACCTGTGTGAAGTAATGTCCTGCATTGCTCCAGTCTTCCTGGTTCAGAGCCACCGGGCTTTCCATACCGTTGTCTACCAGTTTTTTCAGCAGTGCTTCGAAGTCATCCATGTTTGTTACAGAAGCCGGATCCCAGTCTTCTCCCAGAGTATCCTCGATTGCTGTTTTGTTGTAGATCATACCTCTGCCTTCGATACAGAATGGGAAGCTGTACAGTTTTCCGTCATTACCTGTGATACCATACTGTGTACCACCATTTGCTGCCCAGGATTCATCACTCAGATCTACGCCTTTTTCTTCGCAGATAGAAGCAACGTCCTGTGGGTCACACATGATCAGTGTCGGTGCATTCTTTGCTGCGTATCTTGCAGATACTTCCTGAGAAGGTGTACCACTACCGATGGTGTAAACTTCCAGTTTTGCTCCTGTCAGTTCACCCCACTGTTCAGCGGCAGCTTCCAGCTGAGATTCGATCTCACTCTTTGTGTTCAGCATGGTGATGGATACGCCGCTGAAATCTCCACGTGCGCTGTCTGCGGAATCACTGTCATCGGAAGATGCGCTTTCATCTGTTGTTGTAGTTTCACTCTTGGAAGAAGAGTCATCGGAAGAAGAGCTTCCGCATCCTGCCAGCAGGCTTCCTGCCATTGCCATTGTTAATACTGCTGCAACTACTTTTCTTTTCATATTAAATATCCTCCTAAAATAGTTTATGCACTTTGCTACTTTGAAACGGTTCATTTTTGTTTCTTCGTAGTTCCTTTCGTTGTATTTACTATACTACAACATCTTGCACAAAGCAATTGTGATTTTTCATCAAAGTTACCGGTTACTTTTTGTGCATTTTTACTTTTTCCTCCGTTTTTCTATTTACTTTTTATCTTCTTTATCTTTGAACCGTTTCATTTTATATGGATCAACCGATAAAATCTATGGTTTTTAATTCGATTTTTTACGTATATCTCCCAGTATCAATATGTGTTCAAATTTTCATTCCTCTGCTGGCTAAATTATTTCACTATTCAATTGCCCCCTGTTTATACAGCTTTTTTCCCAATTCTCAATCTCTATCTTTGTGTATTTTTACTACTGGTACTTTTTGCGGATTTATCCTATGATTAATTTATATATTGAATCATTTCATTTTATAAAATAATGTAACGGAGATAACAAGGAGGTTATCCAATGGCAACTTTAACAACTGTATCAAGTAATTATGGAACTATTAACGGTATTCAGAAAGATGGATATTCTGTTTTTCGGGGCATTCCATTTGCAAAGGTTCCCACAGGTGCTCTTCGTTTTGCACCACCTCAAAAACCGGAAAGCTTCAAAGAAGCTTATGATGCGTTTACTTTTCGTTCCATCCCCATGCAGCATTTCACCGACCCGGACGGTTTATATCAGAAAGAATTCTATGATAACCCGGACTTTCATTTTCCGATTTCTGAAGACTGTCTGTATCTGAACATCTGGACGCCGGCACATACTGCTTCTGAAAAACTTCCGGTAGCAGTATGGATTCACGGGGGTGGCTTTGAACATGGGTTTTCCACAGAACTGGAGTTTGATGGGGAAGCTTATGCAAAAAAAGGTGTGATCCTGGCGACTATTTCTTACCGCGTCAACGTGTTTGGTTTCCTTTATGATCAGAAACAGGAAAAGGAACTTGGTTTCAGCGGCAACCAGGGACTACTCGACCAGATTGCTGCACTGGAGTGGATCTCTGAAAATATCGCTGCCTTCGGTGGGAATCCGGATAACATCACAATCATGGGCCAGTCCGCCGGAGCCATGAGTTCACATGTACTCACATTTTCTCCGCTGGCCACACCGATGATCCATCAGGCTATCCTTCAGAGCGGAAGCATTGCCTGTTTTCCGTCTCCAATGGTATTTACCAAAGCACAGGCGCAGGCGGTAACGGATAAGCTCTATGAACTGTGCGGTGTTTCTTCTATTAAAGAGTTACGCAGGCTCCCCGCAGAAGATCTGCTGGACAGATCCGATGAACTGATGACTCTGTACCCATCCCTTCCGTTTCGTCCGGTCGTTGACGGTCATGTACTTCCGGATACTCCGGATGTTCTGACAAAAGAAGGGGGCATGGCCCATATCCCCTATCTGATGGGTGTTACCAAGGATGATCTGTTTATTCCGGAGGGTGCTTCCCACAGAGAGGGTGGTTTCTTCACTGCTGCCGTTTCTTTTGCAAATGCCTGCCGGAAGCAGAATCTCCCGGTATATCTCTATGAATTCTGCCATGATCTGCCGGGTAGCAGTGATGGAGCATTTCATTCTTCCGAACTATGGTATACTTTCGGAACACTGGATCGTTGCTGGCGCCCGATGACAGACGCTGATCATGCACTTGCTGAAAAGATGGTCACCTGCTGGACCGATTTCATGAAGCACGGAAATCCGAACAGCACCGGCACAAACGACTGGAAACCATGGACAGAAGAACATCCATATGTCAAAACTTTCGCCTAATTCATAATTGATTCGCTGAACTATCGATATGTAAAAAGCGCCCCAAAAACTATGTTTTCAGTATATAAAATACCAGGAGAAAACATCCCATCCCGTTTTCTCCTGGTATATAATTCGTTTTATTTATATTTTATTGCCGTTCCGTATGCAATCACTTCTGCTGCACCTGACATCACCTGCGAGGAACCATATTTTACTCCGATCACTGCATCTGCATCCATTTCTTTCGCCTCATCCACCATACGTTTCGTGGCAATCTGGCGTGCTTCGTTCAGCATCTCCGTGTATCCTACGATTTCTCCACCTACCAGAGTCTTCATACCTGCCATAAAATCTCTGCCTATGTTTTTGGTCTGTACCACGGTACCCTTTACAATTCCCAGTGCCTCAAATTCTGCACCCGGAATATATTCAATACTTAGAAGCTTCATCTTCTTCTCCTCCTTCGATCTCTTTCATTCTTCCTGCAAGTGCTGCCAGTGTTCCGATCACGATTGCAGCCGGAACTGCCAGAAACAGCACAAGCACTCCCCACGGAATCGGATCCTGTACATTTGCCCATATTACCAGAAGCATACTGCATACCATAAGCACAATCATCACAGCTGCACCGACAATCGCACCTGTCATTTTTTTTCGGTGAACATCCGTCCTGTTTACATCCATAAACTTCACACCTTCTTTCTCCATCTTCTCCACTTCTTCCAGACAGGCTTCTGCGTCCAGGGTATCCAGTGACAGATGCTCCTGTATCATCCGTTCACAGATCTCCTGCATTTTTCCAAGACTTCTTTTTCGATGCTCCAGTTCTTTCAGATGCTGTTCCAGACAGATCTGCAGACTTTCCTTTTGCTCAAAAAGTGCTCTCATCTCCTCAATAGAAATATCTATTTTCCGAAGAAGCTTAATCTCCTGCAGTCGTATCACATCTTTCTGATGATATTCCCGGTATCCGTTCTCCGCCCGCTCGATCTGTAACAAACCCTGTTCTTCATAAAAACGGATATTCTTTTTTGTGATTCCGACTAACTCTTCTACCTGTTTGATCTTCATAATCCTGCATCCTACCTCTCGTCTTTTCCAAACCCTTCAACATCCCATCAAAATTTCCCGGAAAAACCGCTTTATTTTTCTGTCTGTACCTGTTTTATAAGGCATCCACCAGGGGGAAAGTCAAGTATTTTCATAAAAATATTCAAATTGTGATATTCAATTCGCCAAAGTATCTAAAACCATACATATTCTTAAAGAAAATGACAAAATTGCAAACACACTGCATAGGCCATTTTTGCTTGTTATTATATCATGAACTTCGTTCATGATCGCCATTCGCCGCTCCCGATGAATAAGCTGCGCTTATTCCCGCTCGCTAACGCTCATTATATCACACACCTCTTTAAAAAGTTTCCATAAAGTTCATCCTCCGACGCGCTTCACCATATGCAAAGGCAGACCCTGATTCCCGGATAGACAGTCCGAGAAACAGTGTGGTATGATATAAGAAGACAAATCGTAAATAACTGGCCGAACATCCGGTACAGAAATCAAGCAAAAAAACTGCTATAAGGGGGTAATAACCGATGCAAATGACGTTTCGCTGGTATGGCGATGGAAATGATGACATCACTCCGGACATGATCCGACAGATTCCCGGAGTCAGCGGGCTTGTCTGGGCGCTTCATGACAAGCAGCCGGGGGAAATCTGGACTGTCGAGGAAATAGAGAAAGTAAGAGCTAGGATCGAAGGCGCCGGTTTCCACATGGATGTTGTAGAGAGCGTAAATGTCCATGACGATATCAAAATCGGTCTTCCTACACGGGATCAGTATATTGAAAATTATAAGACAACACTTAAAAATCTTGCACAGTTCGGTGTAAAAGTAGTGACCTATAATTTTATGCCGATCTTCGACTGGACAAGAACGGACCTTTTTCATCCGCTGGAAGACGGATCCACTGCACTGTATTATGAAAAAAGCAAAATACAGGATGACTATAAGGAAATGGCTGCCTATATTCTGGAAAATCTTCACGGAAAGACATTTCCCGGATGGGAACCGGAGCGGATGGCAAAACTGGATGAACTTTTTGAAGCGTATCGCCCGGTGACCAAAGAAAAATTGTGGGAAAATCTGCAGTATTTTCTGGAAGCAATCATGCCAACCTGCCATGAGACCGGCATCAAGATGGCCATTCATCAGGATGATCCGCCGTGGGATATCTTCGGAATTCCAAGACTGCTCTGCGATAAAGCATCCATCGGAAGATTTCTTCATATGGTAGATGATCCATACAACTGTCTGTGCCTGTGTTCCGGTTCCCTTGGCGCCAACCCGGAAAATGATGTGGCCGACATCATTCATACCTACTGTGACCGGATCGCTTTTGCTCATATCCGGAATCTTCGCCATTACCCCAACGGTGATTTCTCCGAAGTCTCTCACAGAGACTGTGACGGCGATACCGGAATTCTGGAAATCATGCGAGCATACCATGACTGCGGCTATACCGGCTATGTACGGCCGGATCACGGCAGACATCTGTGGGGAGAAGAATCCCACTGCCGGCCGGGATACGGTTTGTATGACCGGGCACTCGGTATCATGTACCTCTGGGGATGCTGGGATATGTTGGAACGTCTGGAACCGGATTCCGGTCAGTTACGCTCCATTTCTTCTGATGCAAAATAAGCATGTGTTTTATGATCATCACAGCAGTCACCTGTTTCTCGTGTAGGCACAGACTTTTGCCCGTCACCCACGTAAATGATTGATATACAATGCAATAAAAGGACTATCCGTGTAGATAAGATAAAAAATACTTTCTAAAGATTTTTCACCTTACCTACACGGATAGTCCTTTCTTTATTTTATATGGGTAATTTTCCCTAACAGGAAATCACCTTAATTCCTTTTTCAGACATCCCAACAGACTCTGGCATCTCTATTTACGTATATCTTGCATTTGTCATACCCGCTGCTTATTTTCCAAGTGTAAATCTCACCTCCACCGGGCGGCATCCGGTCAGGGCAACGCTTCTCTCATCCGGCTGTGTGCATCCCACATAAAGTGAAAACTCATCACTGTCTACATAGCGCTTTCCTTCCTCGTCTACGATCGTCAGTGCCCGCGGATCGATGGTAAGATCCGCTTCTATGGTTTCTCCGGCTTTTACTTTCACCCTCCGAAATCCACACAAGCTGTAATTTCTGACTGCATATCTGGATTTCCAATCTTTTATGTAAACCTGAACCACATCGTCTGTATCCCGCACGCCGGTATTGTTTACTGTACAGCGAAGTTTCAGCGGCCGGTCTTTTTCCGGTTTCTCTGTCCATGCAACTGCAGTCACCTTCACATCCCCATAAGTCAGTCCATATCCAAACGGATACAGTGCTTCCATTTTCATATAACGATACGTTCTGTTTTTCATGGAATAATCGGTAAACTCAGGCAGATCTGCTGTATCTTTATAAAATGTAACCGGAAGCTTTCCGCTTGGTGATACCTTTCCAAAAAGAATATCTGCCACCGCAGTTCCACCCTCTGCGCCAGGATACCACGCCTGTAAAACCGCATTGGTATTCGCATCCGCATATCGCAGGTCCATCGCGCTTCCCGAAAGAATTACCGTGATCACAGGTTTTCCGACAGCCGCAACCGCCTGCAGAAGTCTCTGCTGACAGCCCGGAAGTTCCAGAGATGCCTTATCTCCTGCCTGCCCGCGGTTACTCTGATCCGGTTCTTCTCCTTCCATCGTCTCATCCAGTCCCAGAACCACAACCGTCACATCGCTGTGTTTGGCCGTGATCACTGCCTCCGAGATTCTGTCATCGTTCCATGCTAGATTTTCCATGACATCTTTATACATATGGGATCCCTCTGCATAAAGTACACGGCAGTCCTCTTCTGCCTCTTTCTGAATTCCTTCCAGAACCGTCACATACCGTGAGGATGTTCCGTGGTAATTTCCCTGCAGGGCGATCCGGTTGTTCGCATTCGGTCCAACCACTCCGATCGTCCGGATCTTTTTCTTATCTAACGGCAAAATTCCATCGTTTTTCAGAAGAACCGCACCTTTTTGTGCCGCTTCGACAGCCAGCTGCCGATGTTCTCTACATTCTACTACTTCATAAGGAATATCATCGTATTCACTTCCGTCAAACATTCCCAGAAGAAAACGTGTGGTAAATACCCGGATACAGGATTCCGTGATCTGTTCTTCGGTAACCAGGTCATCCTGAAGCGCTGCCATGATATACGCATATGTACATCCGCAGTTCATATCACATCCGGCCTCCAGTGCCATCTGCGCCGATTCTTTTGGTCCGTTGGTGATCTTATGGAACTGATGGAAATCCTGAATCGCCCAGCAGTCCGATACCACATGACCTTCAAATCCCCACTCTTCGCGCAGGATTTTCTTCAGCAGTGTCTTACTTCCACAGCAAGGTTCTCCATTGGTTCTGTTATAGCCTCCCATAACGGCTTCCACACCGGCCTCTTTTACCGCTGCTTCAAACGCCGGAAGGTAGGTCTCATAAAGATCCTTCTGAGAAACTTCCGCATCGAACTCATGTCGGATCGCCTCCGGACCGGAATGTACCGCAAAATGTTTCGCGCAGGCTGCCACTTTCATCGTTTCTCCGTCTCCCTGCAGGCCCTTGATGAAAGCTACCCCGAGTCTTGCTGTCAGATATGGATCTTCTCCATACGTTTCATGGCCCCTTCCCCATCTAGGATCCCGGAAAATATTGATATTCGGTGACCAGAAGGTCAGACCTTTATAGATGTCTCTGTCATCTTCTGCGGAAAATGCATTGTATTTTGCTCTTCCCTCCGTAGCGATCACATCAGCGATTTTTTCCATTCCTTCTTCATCAAACATCGCTGCGCAGCCGATCGCCTGTGGAAATACCGTTGCAGTACCTGCACGTGCCACTCCGTGAAGTGCCTCATTCCACCAGTTATAAGTCGGAATTCCCAGCCGTTCAATCGCCGGGGCATCGTATTTGAGCTGTCCAGCCCGCTCCTCGATGGTCATTTTTGCTACCAGGGCTTCTGCTTTTTTTCTTGCCTGCGCTCTGTCCATATTTTTTCTTCTCCTCCTTGATATGTTGCTGTTAAAAATCCCCTTCTGTGCCAAATATCATTTTCTTTTTTTGTACAGAATTCCTCACTGCAAATTTTACCATATTTTTCTGTATCTGTGTTTAATTTCAGTATTTTTACACAAAAAATCCTGTACAAAAAAAACGCTTTCCATTCTCTCCGTACAGGATGTTATCTTTTTTATTTGCTCAGTTTTTCTCCCTTGTTCTGCAGACACGCTCTACAGTATGTCACCGATGTTACCAGCCAGATCACTGACGGCATCACGATGGCAAGGATCCCCGTATCAAAAAACATATGCAGGATCAGCGCCACAAACGTCAGGATCGGCGCCCATTTCATCACGGTCAGATAGCCTTTGTAACTTGCCTGGTAGATACATTCCTTTTCTGCCTCATCGCAGCTTTCCAGCCACTGCTTCGGGAATTTTAAAGAAGTCGGATCTCCTTTTTTGTCCGGATAGATCTTCTGTATCACGCGGACATAGCGAATCTGCCATACATTCAGATACACTTCCAGTGCAATAAATGTAAGAATTTCAAGCAGAAACCACATTATCCCAGAACCGTTCAGACTTTCAATATATTTTGTGGAATATCCGGTTGCGAGAAGCAGAATCATCACAATACTTCCGGCTAAGCTTACGATCATTCCCCTACTTCCCGCAGCTTCCAGCTCGTAATCCAGCCGTTCATACGCTTCATCTTCTGCCTGTTCCATGGCTTCGCCCGCTCTTTTCAGTCTGCCCATATACTGCTCACAAAGTACCAGCGCTATCACTCCACAGATTGCCATCAGCGGAAGCATCCAGGTGCGGACACTGTTCAGGAAGAATTGCATTCCCTCCTGAATGCCTGTCAGAACTCCATGCACTTGTCCCATTTCCATGACACCCCCCAGAATTCCTCCCAGCGCACCGCTGATACACATGATTACCGCATATTTTACATATACATTTTTCTTTTTTGTTTTATTCATCATTCTCTTCCTCCGTATAGCTGAAAATATCTTCCACGGTTACCTGACAGATCTTTGCCAGCTTCAGCGCCAGCGTTACCGACGGTGAATAATCCCCCCGCTCGATCAGACTGATCGTCTGCCGGGACACTCCTGCTCGTTTTCCCATATCCTCCTGATTGATGCCAAGTCTGGCGCGATGTTCCTTTAACCTGTTTTCCAGCGGCATATCTGCTTCTGCCACTCAAAATGTGTTGAAATATACTCAAACACATCGAGAAATTGAAGCCCTTGCGGATACTTCTTACTGCTTCGATGTGTATGCTTTGGCGATTGTAAACAAT
>ERZ506742.123-NODE-123-length-46697-cov-13.4219_pt1 | contig 46697 bp, 48 predicted proteins | sample MGYA00512570_ERZ506742 | MGnify/ENA metagenome assembly ERZ506742 | reverse complement strand
CGCCACTGGTGTTCCTCCTAATATCTACGCATTTCACCGCTACACTAGGAATTCCACTTACCCCTCCGGTACTCTAGATTGGCAGTTTCCAATGCAGTCCCGGGGTTGAGCCCCGGCCTTTCACATCAGACTTGCCATTCCGTCTACGCTCCCTTTACACCCAGTAAATCCGGATAACGCTTGCCCCCTACGTATTACCGCGGCTGCTGGCACGTAGTTAGCCGGGGCTTCTTAGTCAGGTACCGTCATTTTCTTCCCTGCTGATAGAGCTTTACATACCGAAATACTTCTTCGCTCACGCGGCGTCGCTGCATCAGGGTTTCCCCCATTGTGCAATATTCCCCACTGCTGCCTCCCGTAGGAGTCTGGGCCGTGTCTCAGTCCCAATGTGGCCGTTCACCCTCTCAGGCCGGCTATGGATCGTCGCCTTGGTAGGCCGCTGCCCTGCCAACTAGCTAATCCAACGCGGGTCCATCTTATACCACCGGAGTTTTTCACACTGCATCATGCGATGCCGTGCGCTTATGCGGTATTAGCAGCCATTTCTAACTGTTATCCCCCTGTATGAGGCAGGTTACCCACGCGTTACTCACCCGTCCGCCACTCAGTCACAAAAACCTTCATCCGAAGAATCAGGTTAAAGTGCTTCGTTCGACTTGCATGTGTTAAGCACGCCGCCAGCGTTCATCCTGAGCCAGGATCAAACTCTCTAAATAAATGTTTGTTCCAGGTCAAAATCAACTCTTGGCTAATTTATCCCTTTTACTGTTTTTAAGGATCTTTCGATCGTTCGTTTTTATGATTTTAAAAAGAACTTTCGAGGAATGTGTTTCACTGTTCAGTTATCAAAGATCATTTTTCGCATTGCCGTTTGTCTCAAACAGCTTTGCTATTATATCATGTTGTTCTCTGCTTGTCAAGAAGTTTTTTCAACTTTTTCGAGGTTATTTTTGCTTCTCTCTTGCAGCAACTTTGGTAGTTTATCATATCTACCGTACTGTTGTCAAGAACTTTTTTTGCAACTTTTCGGCTTTCACCGAACGGAGAAGGAGGGATTTGAACCCTCGCGCCGCTACTAACGACCTACTCCCTTTCCAGGGGAGCCCCTTCAGCCACTTGGGTACTTCTCCAAATGCCTGATCCAATGATCAGTTTTCTCTTTTGTAACGGAGAGGGTGGGATTCGAACCCACGCGCCCTTTCGGACAAACGGTTTTCAAGACCGCCTCGTTATGACCACTTCGATACCTCTCCATATCTTTGTAGTGGTCTGCGCTTTTGTCTCGCTCGAAGACAAGTGATATTCTATCATCTGTTTTCCAATATGTCAATACACTTTTTTCATTTTTTTACTTTTTTTTACCAAATATTTCACGGGCAAATATTTCGCCGATTTCGAGGTCTTCCGGCGTTGTGATTTTTATATTCTTATAAGACCCTTCGTAGAGCCATACCCCATGATTTCCATAGGCTTCTACTACCATGGCATCATCGGTAATTCTGCTGCAGTCATGAGATAATGCCTGTTCGTATGCTTCTTTGACCAGCGCATACTGAAAGATCTGGGGCGTCTGGACATTCCACACCCGGCTTCGATCCGGCGTGGATGCCACTTTCTGATCGTTTTCAACGATCTTGACGGTATCTTTGGATGGCATACCTGCTGCACATGCCTTGTATGTTTTTGCACAGTCTATTCCCCGCTCGATCAGTTCTTCCGTAACAAACGGTCTTGCCCCGTCATGGATCAGGACATAATCCGTCCCCTGACAGGCACAGAGCCCCTGATAGACCGAGTTGTATCTCTCTTTTCCTCCAGCTACTACCGCAGACACTTTATCGATCTGATAGCGTTCTACAAACGTTTCCTGACAGTAAGCGATCTCCTGTTCACCGGTAACAAGAATAATATCCGTAATCTGTGGAGCATCCTGAAAAGCCTTCATTGAATAATACAGTACCGGATAATCTCCCAGCTGTAAAAACTGTTTCTGTACACTGCTCTTCATTCTTTTTCCCTGTCCTGCTGCCAGAACGATTGCTGTACATTTCACAGGTATACCCCCTTTCTTACCGTTCTCCCAGTTTCAGATTGGGAACTGCATTCAGATCCCATCCGTGACGTACACCTTTTTTGTATTCATAATAAGCCGCAACGCCAATCATTGCCGCATTATCGGTACAAAAGATTGGTGACGGATAATAAAACTGAATATGTTCTCTCTCACACGCCTCTTTCATCGCCTGGCGCAGGGCGCTGTTGGACGCAACTCCACCTGCAATGGCAAGTTTATCCATATGATGCTCTTTCGCTGCTTTCACCGCTTTTTCCACCAGGGTATCCACCACTGCTTTCTGGAAGGACGCAGCAATATCCGCCTCGCAGATTTCTTCTCCCTGCATCTTACAGCGGTTAATATGATTCAAAACCGCAGATTTTACGCCACTGAAGCTGAAATCATACGGATCTTCCAGTTTTGCTTTTGGAAATACGATAGCATCCGGATTTCCCTCTTTGGACACCTTATCAATCTTCGGACCTCCCGGATAACCAAGACCGATCGCGCGCGCTACTTTATCAAAAGCTTCTCCTGCTGCATCGTCTCTTGTTCTTCCGAGGATCTCAAATTCTCCGTAGTCTTTGACGATCACCAGATGGGTGTGTCCGCCGGATACGATCAGACACATAAACGGTGGTTCCAGATCCGGATGTTCGATATAATTGGCGGATACATGTCCCTCGATATGATGCACGCCTACCAGTGGCAGTTTTTTCGCGTAACTGATCGCTTTTGCTTCCGCAACGCCTACCAGCAGTGCGCCGACAAGTCCCGGACCGTAGGTGACTCCGATGGCATCCAGATCATCCAGTGTGACATTTGCCTCAGCCAGTGCTTCCTCTACTACCTGATTGATCTTTTCAATATGTTTTCTGGATGCGATTTCCGGCACTACCCCTCCATACAGGGTATGCAGCGCGATCTGAGAAGAAATTACATTGGATAAAATGGTTCTTCCATTTTTCACTACGGAAGCTGCTGTCTCGTCGCAGGAGCTTTCAATTGCCAGAATCAAAACATCTTTCTCACTCATTTTCTTCCTCCTCAAATAATAAATCCACGGATTTTCCGTCTTTTCCCACATAACTGTTCGGGAAAATCTCTCTTACGCCATCCATATATTCTTCCGGATGTACCAGGGACGGACTGAAATGGGTCAGCCACATTTCTTTTACCTGTGCTTTTTTTGCCAGTTTTGCCGCCTCTTTCATCGTCATATGCTTGTATTCTCTCGCTTTCGCGTCTTTTTCCGGTTCTCCGTACATTCCTTCACAGATCAGCAGATCTGATTCTTTCGCATGTTCTTCCATAGACACCGTCGGACGGCTGTCCGTACAATAGGTGACTTTCAGTCCTTTTCTTGCCGGTCCGAGTACCATATCCGGTGTATACACTTTTCCATCTGCCTCGATCGTCTCCCCTTTTTGCAGAGTGTTCCAGAATTTGAGCGGAATCTCGTTGGCTTTTGCCTGTTCCACGGAGAATTTTCCGCCGCGATGGATCTCAACCGTATAACCGTAACAGGTCACATTGTGATTTACCCGGAACGCTGTGATCTCATATCCGTTGATGAAAAATGTCTCTTCCTGCCCCTGGATCTCTTTGCAGATGATCGGAAATGGCAGTTCCGGCGCAATTGTCCGAAGGGCATGAACCACCCGTTCGAGTCCTTTCGGACCGATCAGCGTCAGCGGTTCGGTGCGCTCTGCATTTCCCATGGTCAGTAACATTCCCGGAAGTCCGCTGATGTGGTCTGCGTGGTAATGGGTAAAACAGATCACATCGATCGGTTTAAAGCTCCAGCCTTTGGCCTTGACCGCCACCTGCGTTCCCTCTCCACAATCGATCATCAGACTGCTTCCATTATATCTTGCAAGGAAAGAAGTGAGATATCTGCGCGGCAGCGGCATCATCCCACCGGTTCCCAATAAACATACATCTAACATAGAATTTTTAATTCCTCTATCTTTCTTTTCCGGTTGTCTCATGCATCATCAGTACCGCATGTTCCACCGGATCCTCATAATAATTTTTCCGTAAACCGTTTTTCACAAATCCGGCTTTTTCGTACACATGGATCGCTCTCTCATTGCTCTCGCGTACTTCCAGAAACAGACGGGATACTCCCATCTCTTCGGTTTTCCGAATCAGTTCCCGTACCAGAAGTTTGCCGATACCGTGGTTTTGTCTGTCTTTTTTTACGGATACATTGGTAATATCGCCTTCATCCTGCACCATCACGACACCACAGTAGCCAAGGATCTCTTCGTCCTCCTCTGCTACCAGAAACAGGGTATCCTGGCGGATCAGAAAGGTAAAAAATCCTGTCTCTGTCCACGGGCGGGAGAAATTCTCATTTTCAATCTCCATCACCTGTTCCAGATCGTCCAGCTGCATTTCCCGAATCTCTGTCATCTTTTTCCTGCTTCTCTTTCCGCACGCTCCCGCTCTGCCTGAGATACCCGAAGGTATTCCGGCTGATGCTCGGCTGCTGTTACTGTTTTGCCTTCCCGGTAATATTTTTCTGCCAGTGCTCCCACGGCTCCTGCCCGCTGTTTGTTCAGGTGTGCCGGTGCAAAGCTGTATGGTACCTGCATATTTTCTTTTAACATTTCCTGATAGACCGTTACGCCATCCCCCAAAAAGGTCACGGCTTCCCCCAGTGCATTCAGTTCCTGGATCAGTTCTTCCACGGCAATTGCTTTCTGGGCGCTTACAGTCACCAGTTCATGATCTTCAAACCGATAGATACCGGTGTACACCTGTTTTCTTCTCGCATCCATCATCGGGCAGATCACTCCCGTGGTATCATACAGATTGTATGCGAGCGCGTCTACGGTCGGCACCGGGATCAGCGGTTTCTTTAATGCCAGTCCCAGTCCTTTCGCCGTAGCGGAACCGATGCGCAGACCGGTAAAAGATCCCGGACCTGCTGCCACCGCGATGGCGTCTATCGTTTCCAGATCCAGTTCGATCATCTTTGCGATCTCATCGAGCATCGGAAGCAGAGTCTGGGAATGTGTCTTTTTATAATTTACCGTATATTCTGCCAGCAGCTGATCTTCTTCCACAACAGCGACAGATGCTACCAGTCCCGAACTGTCAAGTGCTAATATTTTCATTCGTTTTCCCATCCTTCCAGTCCTGTAATGGTGATCCGACGATAATCGAATCCCCTTTCCAGGTCTTTCTCAATTGTTACATGAATACTGTTTTCCGGAATCAGTTCCTCGATCAGTTCCGCCCACTCGATCATACACACACCATTTCCAAAGAAATAGTCATCATAACCGATCTCTTCCATCTCTTCGATATCTCCGATACGGTATACGTCGAAATGGTAGAACGGAAGCCGTCCCTCTTCGTATACCTGTACGATGGTAAATGTCGGACTGCTGACCGCTTCTGTGATTCCAAGTCCTCTGGCGATTCCCTGGGTAAACACTGTTTTTCCAACGCCAAGGTCGCCGTTCAGGGTATAGATCTGTCCCGCTTTTGCCTGTTCGCCAAGTTTCTGACCCAGTGCAAAGGTTTCCTCGGGACTGTTTGTTTCTATTATCATTGTTTTTCCTCTTTCTTTATTTCAGACGGATTTTCAGCTTCCTCGCATCCACATGTTTTTTCAGAAGTTCCAGCAGTTTCTGGTAATTTTTACCGACTGCTGCCTTCGGCCATACATAGGCATCTGCTTTGTTGATATAGACATACAGGCATAACTGGCTGTCAATCACCTTTTCCACCTGATTCCATTTCAGATGTCCGGTCTGCGCGTTCTGGATTGTCGTGATTCCGGTGCTGTCTACTTTGTAAGTAAATGGTTTTCTATACACCGGTGTTCTTTTAAATCCCTGATCCGCTTTGATCCAGAGTTTTCCCGGCATCAGGAGCAGGAAAAATACAGCAAAAAAGATATAACACACGCTGAACATTCTTCCCACCCGGTTCCAGGTAAGCACACACAGCGGAATCATCGCAAGTCCTGCCAGAAGGCTGAGTTTTCCACGCAGGGTCCGGTAGGTGTGCTGCAGAAAGAAATCAAACAGATACTGTCTAGTCATCTGCACATTAAATTGTACTTTCACTTCTGTTCTCCTTTATTTCTGATCTTTGCATATTATAGAATTATATCATAGGAATCTTATTCCTACAAGAAAGGAGAACTATTCCGGCATGGCAATTGTATGCTGTGTCACGCTGAACGTTGCTTTTCCGTCACTGGAAAATACGATGCCCTGTGATTTCAGATCGGTGTAGATCAGCGTTGTCATCGCCTGTTTTCCGTCATTTGCAAATACTTCAATCGTATATTTATCCATCACGATCCGGAATGTTATCGTATCCTGATCGTTTGCCACCTTCATGCTACGGCTGCAGATCACATCTCTTACCAGACCGGAATAGGTACGATCCACGGTAAATAATTCCTGGTATCTGTTATAGTACAGTTCGGTATAATTTTCATCGTCGCAGGCAAGCAGAATGGAGAATCCTTCCAGATCCTCTTTTTTTACTTCCACTGTCATATCAAAACTTCTGCCTGTGATTCCGTCCAGTTCGGCAGACTGATTTTCCAGAGTGACTTTTTCATATCTACGCTCGCCGGTATAATACTTTTCAATCTCACGTACTGGAAGCTGTACCAGACTGTCATCTTCCACATGCAGTTCTCTCGGGAGTGTCATAAGTCCGGTCCAGTCCATATCTTCCGGGGTCATAAAATTATCCCAGCTCTGGAGCCATGCGACCATGACTCTTCTTCCGTCTGTTGTTTCTACGGTCTGCGGCGCATAAAAATCCATACCGTAATCTACCTGTCTCGCATCGCCTCTGGTGTAAGTCATCGTCTCTTTGTCATAGTCCCCGGTAAAATAGATGGAATTGTTTCCGTTGTGAAATTCCAGTCCTTCCGCTCTCATAAACTGCGGAGATACGATCAGAACCTGACGGCCGTCAAGTGCAAAGAAATCCGGGCACTCCCACATTTTTCCATAACGGTTTTTACACTGGTCGATCATTTTCTCGTAGTTCCAGTGGATCGCATCCTCGGAAGTAAAGAGTGCCAGCTGACCGCTTCCGTCTTCTGACTTGCTTCCGATCAGTGCGAAAAACTTACCATCTTCTTTCCAGATCTTCGGATCGCGGAAATCGACCGGAGAGCTTCCTTCCGGCAGACAGTCTGCGGTGATCACCGGGTTTTCCGCCACTTTTTCATACGTTTCGCCGTCACCGATCGCAATACTCTGTGTCTGGCGTACCATATGGGTTCCGTCTTCGAGGTCTTTTTCCAGCACGCTGGTATACATCAGGATATGTTTTTCTTCATGTTCTACGGCTGTTCCGGAAAAGCATCCCTGTCCGTCGTATTCCATATCCGGTGCCATCGCGCACGGAAGTTCTTCCCATTTGATAAAATCTTTTGTCTTGCAGTGTCCCCAGTGCATCGGGCCCCATTTGTTCTCATATGGATAATACTGATAAAACAGATGGTATTCATCCCCAAATCTGGAAAATCCGTTCGGATCGTTACACCATCCGGTTGTCGGCGTTACATGAAACGCCGGACGCTTGTTCTCATCCCGTTCCTGTTTTTTCTTTGCTTCATATGCGATTGCTTTTGCTAATTTTTCTGATGGTTTCTTCATAAAAGTGACCTCCTTTTGTAATTATTGTGTTTTATTTTTAAACATTATTTTCTGACACGTTTCAGATGACAGATGGTTTCTGTGTGTACCGTCTGCGCAAACTGGTCAACGCACACGCAGCGCTCCACGCGGTATCCCTGCTTTAAAAAGATTTCCAGATCTCTTGCAAGACTGGTTGGTTTGCAGGAAATATAGACCAGATTTTCCACCTGATAGTTAATAATCTTTGGTAAAGCTTTCGGATGAATACCGTCCCGCGGTGGATCGAGCACGATAAAGTCCGGTTTTTCCCCGATCTCATCCAGCACTTTTAATACATCTCCGGCGATAAATTCGCAATTTTCGATGCCGTTTCTCTCAGCATTTTCCCTTGCCGCCACAACGGCTTCTTCTACGATCTCCACGCCGATCACTTTTTTTGCCACTGCTGCCAGGATCTGTGAGATTGTTCCGGTTCCGCTGTAGAGATCAAAGACCGTCATATCTCTGGTATCCCCGATATAGCTTCTCGCGGTTTCATACAACACTTCCGCACCGAGAGAATTCGGCTGGAAAAAGGAGAATGGCGTGATCTTAAATTTCAGTCCCAGCAGATTCTCATAAAAATAATCCTGTCCATACAGCACTCTCGTCTCATCACTCTGTACCAGATCCGCCAGTGAATCGTTCAGGATATGCAGGATTCCCACGATGGTTCCTTCCAGCGGGAGTGCCAGCAGGCGTTCCACCAGTTCCGAAAGATCCGGATCCAGCTGTGTGGTTGTCACCAGGTTGATCAGAATCTCCCCGGTTGTATTCCCGCGGCGTAACAGCAGATGTCTCAGATAGCCTTCATGGCGCATCTTATGGTAGTAGGTAAATCCCTGTTCTTTACAGTAATCCAGCACACAGGTCAGAATCTTCGTCAGATCTTCATGTACCAGCTTACAGTCGGATGCAGTCAGCACATCATAGGTGCTTCCCTTTTTATGGAGTCCCAGTGTCAGCGGACCGTCTTTTTCGGCATCTCCGAACGAAAATTCCATCTTATTACGGTAACGGAATTCTGTAGGGCTTCCCTTGATTCCCTCAAAAACATAGTCTGGGTTTCCGTTTTCATCCACCTGACCACCGTTTTTGATGGCTGTGTCCAGGAGTCTTCGGATCTGTTCCTGTTTCATCTCCAGCTGATGGCTGTAGTCCATGGTCTGGTACATACATCCGCCACACTGTGGAAAGATGGAACAGACCGGTTTTCTCGTCTCAAGCGGTGACGGCTCCAGCACTTCCAGGAGCCTTGCTTCCACCCTTCCGCCTCTTTTTTTATTGATCATAAAGCGGACACGCTGTCCCGGCATCCCGTTTTTTACGATCACCGGCTGACCGTCCACCATGACTCTTCCTTTATTTGGAAAATCTACCTGTTCTATAATACCCTCGTATACTTCACCTTTTTTCATCTACTGTCCTTTCTTGGTGTCTCTTTTTTAATAAAACCTAAGAAAAGCTCCGGGGTCTCCTCCGAAGCTTTCCTGCCGTTTTGTGTATTCACATGTTAATTTTCTTCGTTATCTTCTTCTTCAAAGTAATCGTCAAAATCATCATCGAAATCATCTTCAAAGTCTTCCAGATAATCCGGTGTGAAAAAACGGTACACTGCATATGCAATACCTGCAACTGCTGCAACGGCACCTATAATTGCCAGGACCCACATCACTGTGTTTTTGCATTTTTCTTCTTCTTTTTCCTGCTTCTGCAGCAAAGCCATTAACTCATCAAGTTTATTCATATTGAACACCGTCCTTTCTCTAAAAGCATAGCTTCCAAAAACTGTTATTATTATACCACTATCCCTGTGATTTTACCACAAAAATTTACTCCGTTATTTTTTTTAATTTTGCAAAGGAGGCAAACATTTTTTTTGTTCCCACTTTATCAAAATCTACCGTAACTTCATAATCCTTGCCGCCGTCAACGATCGCCTGTACCGTTCCGATTCCGAACTTGATGTGGCGCACGGTATCTCCCACACCGTAAGAAAGTCCCTGTGACTTTTTCACTTCAAACTGTTTCGGGGAAAAGCTGGTCTTCTGGTAGGTCTGGCGCATTCTTGCGTAACTGCTGGATGGTTCCGGCATCTTTGTGATCGTCCGCGCCTTCGGCTCTCTTCCAAGTTCCACCAGTTCCCGCGGAATCTCGCGGATAAAACGGGAAACTTTGTTATACTGAGTTTCTCCGCGGATCATACGCTGCTGCGCCGCACTCAATGTCAGTTCTTTCATTGCTCTTGTGATTCCCACGTAACAGAGTCGGCGCTCCTCTTCCATATCCTGCGGGTCATCTCCCACGATCGTCATATAACTCGGGAAAATACCGTCTTCCATACCTGCCAGATACACATTCGGGAATTCTAGACCTTTCGCACTGTGTAAGGTCATCAGAAGCACACGGTTATCGCTGTCCTCCACGGAGTCAATGTCTGCGATCAGCGCCACTTCCTCGAGAAATCCGGACAGGCTCGGATCTTCCGCATCATCCTCATAGGATGCTGCCTTGGAAATCAACTCGTCGATATTCTCGATACGTGCTTTTGCTTCATCTGTATCTTCCGCTTTTAATTCATCGACATAACCGGTCTCTTCGATCAGTTTTTCCAGCAGTTCTTTCACCGACAGATACTCGATCTGGCTGCGGAACTTCTGGATAAATTCCACGAACGGACGAACTTTCGCGCTTCCGCGTCCAAGCGTCGGGATCTCGTCCGCCTGTCGCAGCGCCTGATAGAAACTGATACCGTAAGCATCTGCATAATCCTGCACTTTTCCGAGGGTAGCCGCACCGATCCCACGCTTCGGCACGTTGATGATTCGTTTGACAGCCACATCGTCCTTCGCATTGTCAATCGTCTTCATGTACGCGAGCAGGTCTTTGATCTCTTTTCTCGCATAGAAGTTTACACCGCCCACGATCTTATACGGAATATTCGCGATCAGAAATTTTTCCTCGAACAGACGGGACTGGGCGTTGGTTCGATACAGGATTGCACAGTCTTTATAGTCATAGATTCCTTCCCGGACTTTTTGGCTGATTGCACCGGCAATATATTCTGCTTCCTCGTATCCGTTCTGGAACTGGCGAAAATGAATCGGGGATCCCTCTTCATTTGCCGTCCATAAGGTCTTGTCTTTTCTTCCCTCGTTATTTTTGATGACTTCATTTGCCGCATTCAGAATATTCTGGGTAGAACGGTAGTTCTGTTCCAGTTTGATGACCTTTGCCTGTGGAAATACTTTTTCGTAGCCAAGAATATTTCCGATATTGGCACCACGGAACTTGTAAATGGACTGGTCATCGTCACCGACCACGCAGAGGTTTTGATATTTTTCTGCCAGCAGACTCACAAATTTGAACTGTGCGGTGTTGGTATCCTGGTACTCGTCCACCATGATATAGCAGAACCGCTCCTGATAATAATCGAGCACATCCGGGCAGGACTGAAACAGTTCCACGGTCTTTACGATCAGATCATCAAAGTCCAGAGCGTTGTTCTGACGAAGCTGTTTCTGATACGCTTCGTACACCCGGGCGATCGTCTGCGCGCCGTAGCCGGAAGCGGTGGATGCCTGCAGTTTGTATTCTGCCGGTGATACCAGCTCATCCTTTGCAGAAGAAATGGCTGCCATCAGTGTGCGTTCTTTGAACTGTTTGGTATCGATATTCAACCGCTTGCAGATCTCTTTGATCACCGTTTTCTGATCGTCGGTATCGTAGATCGTAAAGTTGTTGTCGTATCCCAGTCGGTCGATGTATCTTCGCAGCATCCGCACGCAGCTCGAATGGAAGGTGCTCACCCAGATACTTTCCGAACCGAATCCGACGATCTGGTCTACACGTTCCCGCATCTCCTGTGCTGCCTTGTTCGTAAAGGTAATCGCCATGATATTCCATGGATTTACCCCTTTTTCTTCTATTAAATATGCGATCCTGTGTGTCAGGACACGGGTTTTTCCTGATCCGGCACCGGCAAGAATCAGTACCGGTCCTTCGGTATGGAATACCGCTTCCTGCTGCATCGCATTCAAACTATCATATTTACTCATATTTTCCTCTCCATCTTTTCCATGCATCTCCGGAATTTTCCGGAAACGCCTGTCTTCGTACAGGTGTTCTTATCATATCATGCACCTGTTGGCAAGTCAATTGTTAGTGTTCACTCTGTCTGTTGTATACCCTCCAGCTCCAGACACCTTCCCGCAAAGCATTTTCCTGTAAAGAAAAAAAAGATTTACAAATAGTATTAAAAACTATATAATAGGGCGAAAGAGGTGATATGATGACGATTGATACAAACGATCTTTTAAACAGCATTCTTGGAAGCCTCTCCCGTATTGACTATATCAAGCCGGAAGAAGTCCCGAACATTCCTTTATATATGGATCAGGTAACCACCTTTATGGACGCGCAGCTGGCTTCCTCCAAACGTTATCCGGAGGATAAGATTCTTACGAAGACGATGATCAACAATTATGCAAAAAATGATCTGCTTCCTCCGCCGCTGAAGAAGAAATACTCCAAAGAGCATCTGCTGGTACTGGTGTTTATCTATTATTTTAAAAGTATTCTTTCGATTACAGATATACAGGCACTCTTAAAGCCGATTACCGACACGTATTTTCCGGCTTCGGAGGATCTTTCCCTGGAAGATATCTATAATGAAGTCTTCCGTTTACAGAAATCTCAGGTGGATGTTCTGAAAGAAGATATCGCCAACCGCTACCGGTTATCCCGCGAGACATTTCAGGATGCTCCGGAGAAAGATCAGGAGTTTTTAAAAACATTTTCCTTTATCTGTCTTCTGAGTTTTGATGTCTATGTGAAAAAGCAGCTGATCGAATCTCTGATCGATGATCTGAACCCGGATACCAAAGAGAAAAAGAAAAAATAAAAAATGCAGGATTTGATTTTTCTTCAGATCCTGCATTTTTTATATACTTTATTTTATTGTCTGTTTCTATTCTTTCACACCGAGACGAACCAGTGCTCTTTGCAGTTTCGCCTTGACGATTCGATATTCTTTGTCGCTGAGACCGCCTTCTGCCAGTTTGGCTTCCGCCCGTTTTCTGGCAGCCTCCGCTCTCTGTGCATCGATGTCTTCTTTCCACTCCCAGGTGGTCGCCAGTACACGGCAGGTTCCGTTCATCACGGAGAGCATTCCGCCGATACATGCCGCCGTCTTTCTGCTACCGTCTTCCAGTACAATATGGGCTTCCCCCATACCAAGTGCGGTACAGTAATTGCAGTGTCTTGGCAGGATCGCCAGATCCCCGCTGATCGTCCGACAGACCAGGCGGGAGACTTCCCCTTCATACAACAGACCGTCCGGTGTACCGATTCGCAAAGGAAATGTACTCATCTGTTACCCCTCCTTTACTGTTTCAGTGCTTTTGCTTTTTCAAACACCTCATCGATCGTTCCCGCAAACAGGAAACAGCTCTCCGGAATCTCATCGCATTCCCCGTCAAGGATCATACGGAACCCGCGCAGTGTCTCTTTTAACGGCACATACATTCCTGGCATACCGGTGAACTGTTCCGCAACCGAGAAGCTCTGTGACAGATAACGCTGCACTTTTCGTGCGCGGTTTACTGCCTTCTTATCTTCTTCTGACAATTCCTCCATACCCATGATGGCGATGATATCCTGCAGTTCTTTGTAGCGCTGCAGTACCTGCTGTACTGCACGTGCAATTTCGTAATGTTCCTTTCCGACAACCTCCGGTGTCAGGATACGGCTGGTGGAATCCAGCGGATCTACTGCCGGATAAATTCCCTGGCTGGCAATCTCTCTGGAAAGAACCGTAGTCGCATCCAAATGCGTAAATGTGGTTGCCGGAGCCGGGTCTGTCAAGTCATCCGCCGGCACATAGACCGCCTGTACGGATGTGATCGATCCTTTTCTTGTCGATGTGATACGCTCCTGCAGCGCACCCATCTCAGTGGCAAGTGTCGGCTGGTAACCTACTGCGGACGGCATACGTCCCAGCAGTGCGGATACTTCCGAACCCGCCTGGGTGAATCGGAAAATATTATCGATAAACAGCAGCACATCCTGATTTTTCACATCACGGAAATACTCTGCCATCGTAAGACCGGATAATCCCACACGCATACGTGCTCCCGGCGGCTCATTCATCTGTCCGTATACCAGTGCTGTCTTATCGATAACACCGCTCTCTTTCATCTCGTTATAAAGGTCATTTCCCTCTCTTGTCCGCTCTCCTACTCCGGTAAATACCGAAAGTCCTCCGTGAGCAGTCGCTACATTATGGATCAGCTCCATGATCAGAACCGTCTTTCCTACGCCGGCACCGCCAAACAGACCGATCTTTCCGCCTTTCGCATACGGACAGATCAGGTCTACGACTTTGATTCCTGTCTCAAGAATCTCCGTTGCCGGAACCTGTTCTTCGTAAGCCGGTGCCTCTCTGTGGATCGGCCACTGTTCCTCTGTCGTTACCGATCCCTGGTCATCTACCGTCTCTCCAAGCAGATTAAATACTCTTCCAAGACAGGCTTCTCCAACCGGAACCGTGATCGGCTTTCCTGTGTCCACCGCATCGGTCCCACGTACCAAACCATCCGTAGATTTCATGGCGATACAGCGAACCGTATGATCCCCGGTCTGCTGTGCCACTTCCACGATCAGTTTTTCTCCATGATTGTCTATTTCTATGGCATTCAAGAGCGCAGGCAGTTCCCCTTCCGGAAAGCGAATATCCAGAACAGGCCCGGTTACCTGTATCACCTTTCCAATATGTTTTTCGCTCATTTACCAATCTCCTTACTTTTATTTTTCTGTCAGCTTCCTGTACCGTTCATCCGGCTACAGGCACTCTGCACCGCCAACGATCTCCGTGATCTCCTGCGTGATGCTTGCCTGACGCTCCCGGTTATAATACAGGTTCAGTTCATCGATCATGTCCTGTGCGTTGCCGGTCGCTTTCTCCATGGCATTTCTTCGCGCCGCCAGTTCACTTGCCACGCTCTCACAGACTCCGCCGTAGATCAGACCGCCAAGATATTCCGGAACGATCGCATTAAACACTTCCACGCCATCCGGTTCATACAGAATCAGGTTACGGATCTTCTCTTTTTCCCCGGCTTCCTCTTTTGCAATATCTACCAGTGGAAGCACCGGAACAGATTCCGGATTCTGCGTCAGGATGGAGAAAAATCTGGTATAGCAAAGTTCCACATGACCGAATGTCCCCTGTCGGAATTCTTTACACAGGATCGACGCAATCTCAAAACAATCTGCCACAGAAATATCCGCAATCTCTGCGAACGCATCAGTGATGCACTCCAGATTTCTGGATTTTACATATTCTACTGCCTTTTTCCCAATGGGAAGGACACTGATGGTTTTCCCCTTCGCATCCTCTTCAAAGCAGCGCAGCAGGTTGGCATTATATCCTCCTGCCAGTCCCCGGTCGCCCGCGATCAGGACATAACAGCATGTTTCCTGAACCGCTTCTTTCGCATAGATGGAATAGAATTCTGTATTTCCTTTTGCTATTTCCTGTAATGTACGGTACAATTCCTGAAAATAAGGTCGGCAGGTATCTGCCCGCTCCTTGGCTTTTCGCAGCTTGGAGGAAGCCACAAGTTCCATAGCCTTGGTAATCTGCATGGTGCTTTCCACACTCTTGATCCGCAGCTTTACCGCTTTCATATTTGCAGCCATAGGTTCCTCCTTCTTTCTTTATTTATTTTTGAATCCTCGTATCCAAAAAGCTTTCTGTATAAACTTCCAGAGCGCTTTTCAGCTTCTCTTCTGTCTCTTTTTCCAGTTTTCCGGTCTGCTGGATCGCCTGCATCACTTCCGCTCCGCGGGCATCGGTATCCAGCCAGGTATATAAACCTTCTTCATACAGTCCCACATCTTCTGTCGCCACTTTTGACAGGATGCCTTTGGTTACCGCATAAAGAATCGCCACCTGCTTTTCTACCGGAACCGGCGCGTTCTGCTTCTGTTTCAGAACTTCCACGATTCGCGCTCCCTGTTCCAGACGCATCTTGGTATCTGCATCCAGATCCGAACCAAACTGTGCAAAACTTGCCAGTTCTCTGTACTGGGAATAGATCAGTTTCAGTGTACCGGCAACTTTTTTCATCGCCTTGATCTGTGCATTTCCTCCGACTCGGGAAACAGAGATACCCGGATTGACCGCCGGCATGACACCGGAATGGAACAGTTCGGATTCCAGGAAAATCTGACCGTCAGTAATAGAGATTACATTGGTCGGAATATACGCTGAGATATCTCCCGCCTGTGTCTCGATGATCGGAAGTGCGGTCAGTGATCCACCTCCGTGCGCATCGTCCAGTTTTGCCGCACGTTCCAGAAGTCTTGAGTGAAGATAGAAGACATCACCCGGATAGGCTTCACGTCCCGGCGGACGGCGGATCAGCAGAGACAGTGCACGGTATGCTACTGCATGCTTGCTCAGATCATCGTAGATAATCAGTACATCTTTTCCCTGATGCATAAAATATTCACCCATCGCACAGCCGGTGTACGGCACGATATATTGCAGCGGACTCGCTTCCGATGCTGTCGCCGCCACCACGATGGTATAATCCATAGCCCCGTTTTTCTCCAGATTTTCCACCAGAGAGGCTACGGTAGAACGTTTCTGTCCGATCGCCACATAGATACAGATGACATCTTTTCCTTTCTGATTCAGGATCGTATCGGTAGCTATGGTTGTTTTTCCAGTCTGACGGTCACCGATGATCAGCTCTCTCTGTCCTCTTCCGATCGGAACCATCGAGTCGATCGCCTTGATGCCGGTCTGTAACGGCTGACAGACACCCTGCCGTTCACAGATGCCCGGAGCCGGACTTTCGATCGGCCGGTACTCCGATGCACTGATCGGTCCCGCCGCATCGATGGGCTGTCCCAGTGCATTGACAACTCTGCCGATCAGAGCCTCACCTACCGGAACAGACACTACTTTTCCGGTTCGTTTTACCATCTGTTCCTCACTGATGGCTTCTCCCGAACCAAATAAAACAACAGATACACTGTTTTCTTCCAGGTTCTGTGCCATACCAAAGCTTCCGTCCTCAAACTCGAGCAGTTCTCCTGCCATACAGTTTGCAAGACCGCTGACTCTGGCAATTCCGTCACCTACCATCAGAACGGTACCTGTTTCATCCTGCCGGATCGCATTTTCATAATACTTGATCTGGCTACGGATGACTTTGGATATTTCTTCTGGTTTCAGTTGCATGTTTTCCTCCTACACTGCTGCGTGATGAATCCGGTCAGAAATCTCCGAGATCCGGTTCTTCACCGTTCCATCCAGCAGTTTTCCATCCAGTTCTACCCGGATACCTGCCAGCAGGGATGGATCGGTTTTCTGAATCAGAATGATCTCTTTTCCGCTGATCGCTTCCAGCTTTTCTTTCAGCCGTGCCTGCTGTTCCTCCGACAACGGACAGACGCTGGTCACAACTGCCTCCGTAATATGATGATCTTCATAATATCTTTGCTTGAAAACTTCCAGACAACCGGAATATTCTCCGAGAAGATTCTTCTCACACATCAGTTTCATAAAATTCACCAAATATCGTTGTGCCTGACCGCCAAATGCCGCCTCGATCATCCCGGTTCTTTCTGTCTGGGGAATCGAAGGTTCTGACAGCAGTCGTTCATACTCCGGGTTCTCCCGCAAAAGCGTCCGGATCTGCTCCATCTGTCCGAGAATCTCACTGGTCAGATTTTCCTCAGCTGCAAGGTCGTACAGGCTGCCCCCATAGATTCTGGCGGTTTCTGTCATGATACTTCACCTACATTCGATATAAATTCATCTATCAGCTTCTCATGGTCTTTTTCATTAATTTCACGCTCAATGACTTTTCCGGCGATCTCTACGGCCATATCACCGATCTCGCCTTTCACCTCATTGACTGCCTTTTTCTTCTCCTGGGCAATCTCTTTTTCTGCCTTATTCTTCATTGCAGATGACTGTTCCTGCGCTTCTTTCAGGATCTTTTCACTCTGGATCGCAGCAGTCTTTCTTGCTCCATCCAGAATCTCATTTGCCTTCTGTCTTGCATCCTGCATATTCTGTTCATATTCCGCACGGATCGCTTCCGCCTTCGCTTTTGCTTCCTCTGCCTGCGTGATTTCCGCATCGGCAGCCGCACGCCGTTTTTCCAGTATCTCATGTACCGGTTTGAACAGGAATCGCTTGATCAGATACATCTGAATAAAAAGATTGCAGATCTGTGCAATAAATGTCCAGGGGATAATTCCTACCAGTTCCTGAACCTGCATAATGTTATTCCTCCTAGTTTTCTTTTCGTTCTTATCCCAGGAATTTCATAAACATACCAGGTGCCACAAAGATCAGAAGCAGACCGGTTACAAAACCATAGATACCCGTGGTCTCTGCGATTGCGCATCCAAGCAGCATGGTACTTGTAACATCGCCTTTACATTCCGGCTGCCGTCCGATTGCTTCCAGTGCTTTTGCCACTGCATTTCCTTCACCGATACCAGGACCGATACCTGCGATCAGAGAACATCCTGCGCCGATTGCACATCCTGCCAGTGCGATACCTTTTGCCAAAATCTGAAAATCCATATTGTTTCCTCCTATACAATCCATTGAAAATTTCGCTACACATACGTTTCTTCCGGTTTTCCCTGCACGCTCTGTTTATTCCTCTGCTGCGTTTGCAATGTACATCACCGTCAGCATACAGAAAATAAATGCCTGCATCACCCCGGAAAACCAGTCAAAATAGACAGATAACACTGCGGGGATTCCCACGTCCAGAATCGGGATCTGTGACAGTACATTTCCCACGGTTCCCGGAATCAGTCCCAGCAGTTTTGCACTCGCTAAAGCCAGCGCCCCGTAAATCAGTGCATTGATTACAACTCCTGATAAAATATTTCCGAAATGACGGCACGCCATACTGATCGGCGTTGCCAGTTCAGACAGAACATTGAATGGTGTCATAACCGGAATCGGTGTGGTAAATCCTTTCAGATACCCTCCCACACCGTTTGTTTTTATCTTCTGCGCCGTGATCATCGTAAATACCACGGCAGCCCAGGCAGCTTCCGTAGAAAGATCTGCGGTCGGGCTGCGAAGTCCGATCAGACTGATCAGATTGGATACTACGCTGGTTGCAAACAATGCTGAGACGAACGGAATCAGATATCGGAACTTTTCACCCATATTTCCCAGTACAAACTTATCCGCGGTTTCCACGATCCACTCGGCTACCGCCTGTTTTTTTGAAATATCCCGTACCTTCAGTCCTCTCGTCAGCCAGAAACAGACTCCCGTGATCAGCGCCATGACGATCCAGCTGACGATCAGTGTCTCGCTGATCTGTAATTTTCCAAGAAGCGGCACATCGATCGGGGTCGTAAAAAAGACCTTTGCACCGGAGATATCAACCTCCATTCCTGTCTCTCACCTCCTTATTTTTTTCCTTTCGCTGCTCCCACCAGTTTGATCGCTGTTCCGGGGATCAGAAGCGGGAGGATGCCAGCTACAAACTGAAAACAGGGGAGAACAATCGCAAGAATCACCCACAGCATTTGCATCATATTCCTCTGAGAATAGCTCGCCTGAATCCATCGCTTTGCCGCTGCCTCCTCTGTCTCGGCTGCTGCCTTCTGCACTGCCATCCCCATCAGAAAAAAGTTTAAAACCGCAACCGCACCGCCGAAAAGTCCGCCAAGAATCACGGTATAATCAAACGGAACCTTCCTGGGTAACACCAGATGCAGTATCAGAAACACACACCACATCGCTGCTACTCCCACTGCGGTATACACCATAACGTGTTCTGTCTCTTTTCTTACTGCTGGCTGGATCCTTTCTTTTATCTTGCCCATATTGTCCTGTTTCCTTTCCTAAAGATGTCTGTTGAAAGATACTTTTGATTTTCTTTTTTCTTTTTCTGTCCGTTCCTGCCGGTTGACTACCGAACGGTAAACCTTCCATGCTGTCATGCCGGATCCTCCGAGACCAAAGAAAAAACCGACCAGATAGATCCATCCGCCAACTGACCAGCGATTACTGATCCACCAGCACAACCCCAGACAAAGCAAAAGAGGTGTCACAAGAGACAGACTGAACTGTGTCAGCATCGTAAGTTTTCCAATAATGTCTGTCCACTTTTTCATTTTCCCTTCCTTTCTGTGCATTTTTACAATAGTTATCTTTCTTTCTTCAAAACTTCTTGTTCATATCGTACCATAATTTTTGCATTTCAGCAAACAATTTTGTGAATTGTTATTTTTTTCTCACTTTTTTCATTTTTTATTAATGAAAATTTTTCTCATTTTACGGAATAATAGCAATTTCACATGAAAATCCGCATTTTTCCGTAAAATTTGCGGATTTTGCCTGTTATTCGTTTAACAGAAAAAAGGCAAAAAAAGATCCTGTGGCTTTCTTTTCCCGCCACAGGATCTTTTCTTTTGTACTTTATCTTCGTTTCTTTTATGATCCTTATTCTTCTTTCTCTCCGATCCGGTTAAAGACCATCTCGTATCCGTCATTTCCGTATGTCAGTGAACGGTTCACACGGCTGATCGTTGCTGTGGATGCTCCGGTCTTCTCGGAAATCTCCAGATATGTTTTCTTCTGGCGCAGCATCCGTGCCACTTCAAATCTCTGAGAAAGTGATAACAGCTCGTTGATCGTACACACATCTTCAAAGAATGTATAACATTCTTCTTTATTTTTCAGACATAAAACAGCTTCAAACAAATGATCGACTGCCTCTGTATGTATTTTTTTACTCATGATTTTCTCCTTTACTACCCCATATTTTCATTGCAAACATAAAGTACCCACCATTTCTTCTTCCTGGCACTTAATATGATACAATTTTAACACAATACAGCAAAAAAGCAAGGGGTTTTTCCTGTCTGTTGTTTTGACTTGCAAAGCGTCTCCTGCAATGATATGATTAAATAAATTGGGAAAAGGACGGGACTGCAATGAGAAAATGGCTGGAAAAACCTTATCATTCCCTGGACTATATGCTTCAGGAGCGTTTCAAAGAAAAAGTTTACAAAATCACATTAAACGGAGGTATGTCCTGTCCTAACCGGGATGGTACACTGGGAAGCCGCGGCTGTATCTTCTGCAGTGCCGGAGGTTCCGGGGACTTCGCTGCGGATCCTTCGCAGTCGGTTTCCGCGCAGATCGAGTCTCAGATGGCACTGATCCAGAAAAAACGCCCGGTGCAGAAGTTCATTGCTTATTTTCAGGCATACACGAACACCTATGCACCCATCTCTTATCTGCGGCCACTCTTTCTGGAAGCGATCCGGCATCCCGGCGTGGTAACCCTCAGTATCGGTACCCGTCCGGACTGTCTGGGCGATGATGTGCTTGCACTGCTCTCGGAGCTGAACACTATCAAGCCGGTATGGGTGGAGCTGGGACTTCAGACGATCCACGCCGATACCGCAGCCTATATCCGCAGAGGTTATCCCCTCTCTACTTTTGAAACCGCCGTACAGAAACTGCATGCGCGCCATCTCGAGATCATCGTCCACACAATCCTCGGGCTTCCGGGCGAATCTCCGGAACGGATGCTTGCAACGATCGACTATCTGAACCACCAGCCGGTTCAGGGAATCAAATTGCAGCTGCTTCACGTACTCAAAGGCACGGATCTTGCCGATGATTATCTTGCCGGAAAGTTTCAGACGCTCTCCCGGGAAGAATATCTCGATCTTCTGATCTCTTGTCTGGAGCATCTTTCCCCGGATCTTGTCATCCACCGTGTGACCGGTGACGGACCGAAAGATCTTCTGATCGCCCCTCTCTGGAGCAGCGCCAAACGTTCTGTACTCAACGACCTGCATCACCTGATGAAAGTCCGAAACACCTGGCAGGGTCGACTTTATAAGGAGGATCCGTATGATTGAAAATACCTCTACACTTTATAAAATGATCATTTTGTACATGCTGAAGAAAGTAACCTTCCCTCTTTCCAACAGTCAGATCACCAACTTTTTGCTGGATCACGAATACACCACGTATTTTCATATTCAGCAGACCATCCACGATCTGATGGACACGCATCTGATTCTGGAACGCAAACAGGGAAACAGTATCTGCTATGAGATTACCCCGGAAGGGCAGAAAACCCTTTCTTATTTTGAAAAGAATATGTCGGATTCGATCCGGCTCGAAGTAGACAGCTATATCCGGGAAAAGGGATATGAAATGCGGAATGAGAATTCAATTACCGCTGAATATTACCGCACACCGGAGCAGGAATACACGGTTCAACTTGGCGTACTCGAAAAAAATACACCGCTGATCCAGTTAAAGATCACCGTTCCCACCGAGGAAATGGCGAAAACACTCTGTCATAACTGGCCGAAAAAAAGCCAGGAAATCTATGCCTCAGTAATGACATCGCTTTCCTGACCTTTTATATCTTATCTTTTATTCTTCTCTTGTCCGTAAGCGCCGGAGTCTCTCTCCGGCCTGTTTTTCATAACCGATATCGGTCGGATGATAAAAGACTTCATCTTTGATCTCATCCGGCAGGTATTGCTGTTTCACATAATGTTCCGGATAATCATGCGCATACAGATAACCGACACCGTGTCCCAGTTTTGAGGACCCTTTATAATGGGCATCCTGCAGGTGTGCCGGAACACCGGTCTTTTTCTTTTTCACGGAAGCCATCGCCGCGAAGATCGCCTCACAGGCAGTATTGCTTTTTGGTGCAGTTGCCACATACGTCACTGCCTCCGACAAAATAATCTGTGCCTCCGGCATCCCGATCCGCTCGATCGCCTGTGCTGCCGCAGTGGCAACCACAAGCGCCTGCGGATCCGCCATTCCCACGTCCTCTGCCGCACAGATCATGATTCTTCGTGAGATAAATTTGATATCTTCCCCCGCATACAGCATCTTCGCCAGATAATAAACCGCAGCATCCGGATCTGATCCCCGCATACTTTTGATGAACGCTGAAATCGTATCGTAATGCTGATCTCCTGTCTTATCGTAGCGTACTACCCGCTTCTGGATACATTCCTGCGCCGTCTCAAGATCCACATGTATCTTTCCGTCCGCACTTCTCTCCGTGGTGAGAATACCAAGTTCAATCGCATTTAACGCCGCTCTCGCATCCCCGCCGGCAAGATCCGCCAGAAAATCCAGGGCTTCCTCACTGACTTCTGCATGATAACTTCCGAGTCCCTTGACCGGATCTGTCACCGCCCGGTCCAGAAGTTTTCGGATATCCTTTTTTTCCAGAGATTTCAGTTCAAAAATAATAGACCGCGATAAGAGCGCACCGTTCACCTCAAAATATGGATTCTCCGTCGTCGCTCCGATCAGAACCAATGTGCCGTCTTCTACAAATGGCAACAGATAATCCTGCTGTCCCTTGTTAAACCGGTGAATCTCGTCTACAAACAGGATCGTCTTTTTCCCGTACATGCCGAGATGCTGCTGTGCTTCTTTTACCACTTCCTCCATATCTTTTTTTCCGGCTGTCGTGGCATTTAACTGGGTAAATCTTGCACTTGTCGTGTTGGCGATCACTTTTGCAAGCGTCGTTTTTCCTGTTCCCGGAGGTCCGTAAAAAATAACCGATCCCAGTTTGTCTGCCTTGATCGCGCGGTACAATAATTTGTCCTTGCCGATGATATGTTCCTGTCCAACCACTTCCTCGAGCGTCGTCGGCCGCATCCTCGATGCCAGCGGCGACTCATTTTCCAGTGTGGTTTCTTTCATATAATCAAATAAGTCCATCTTCTGTCCTTCCCTGTCTTTTTCTTTTATCATACCAAACTTTTGTTCCTCTGTCATCTATTCCAGGATCATTTCCTCCACATTGACAAATACAAACCCCTGGTTTTGAAGCTGATCCACCAGCGCAAATGCTGCATCAACCGAACTCTGATACCCGTCATGCATCAGGATCATATCTCCCTCCTCCACCTGACCGGACAGGCAGCACAGCACCCGTTCTTTATTCTGTAATTTCCAATCCAGAGAATCCACGTTCCAGAACACCGGGATCATATCCACCACATTTTCCAGTTCCTGACTCCATGCCCCGTAGGGTGGACGAATATAAAGCGTATCTTCTCCCGTCCACTCCCGGATCAGCTGATTCGTCTTCTCAATTTCCCCCTTTGCCGCTTCTTTGCTCAGTTTGTTTAACTGTACATGATGATAGGAATGATTTCCGATCAGATGCCCGTCTTTTACCAGCTGTTCTACCATTTCGCGACGCTCTTCCATATTTTCCCCCAGAAGAAAAAATGTCGCCTGCACACCGCGCTCTTTCAATCCCCTGGATAATTCCATCGTATACTCACTTGGTCCGTCATCAAATGTCAGGGCGACTTTCCGTGCCTCCTGCTGTTCCGGCACTACACTCTCCTGACCGGTCACTGTTTCCATCGCTCTTCCCTGCCACGCAATCAGCAGACACAGTATCCCGGTCACTGCCAGCCCGTTTTTCTTCCAGAAATCCCTTCTCATCTTCCCGCTCCGGTCTTTGTCGTTATGTTACTTTATGTAAAAGAGGACAAAAAAAGACCGCCGCAACTTCTGCGACAGCCTTATCTTTTGTTTTTAATTAAGCGATTTTGCTTTTAGCCAGCTCTGCCAGTGTAGCAAATCCTTCTGCATCGTTGATTGCCATGTCAGCCAGAACTTTTCTGTTCAGTTCAACACCAGCCAGTTTCAGACCATACATGAATTTGCTGTAGGACAGTCCGTTCATTCTTGCTGCTGCATTGATACGAGCGATCCACAGCTGTCTGAACTGACGTTTTTTCTGTTTTCTGCCAGCGTATGCGCTAGTCAGTGCACGCATTACAGACTGTTTTGCAACTCTGTACTGTTTGGATCTTGCTCCTCTGTAACCTTTAGCCAGTTTCAGAACTCTATTGTGTTTTTTCTTTGCGTTTAATCCGCCTTTAATTCTTGCCATCTCTTATATTCCTCCTTCAAACTCAATCTTATAAATACGGTAAGATTTTCTTCATGTTCTTAACGTTGCTCTGATCCAGCACGGTAGCTTTTCTCAGGTTTCTTTTTCTCTTCTGAGTTTTCTTTGTTAAGATATGGCTCTTATAAGCTTTATTTCTTACGATTTTACCTGTACCTGTAGTTTTGAAACGTTTAGCAGCTGCTCTGCTTGTTTTGATTTTTGGCATTTTATAGTCCTCCTTAGATTTACTCTGTTATTTTAACGTTTTTCAGTTAAAAACATAGTCATGCTTCTGCCTTCCACTTTTGGTGCTTTCTCTACCACTGCAATGTCAGCCAGTTTTTCTGCGAAATCATCCAGAATGTATTTGCTGTTGTGCATGTGTGCCATCTCTCTTCCGCGGAAACGCAAGGTAACTTTTACCTTGTCGCCTTTGGAAATGAATTTTCTTGCAGCACCTACTTTAGTGTTCAGATCGTTTGTATCGATATTGGGAGACAGACGAACTTCTTTAACATCAATCGTACGCTGTTTTTTCTTTGCTTCTTTTTCTTTTCTGGCCATCTCATATCGATATTTTCCGTAATCGATAATCTTGCAAACCGGTGGCTTAGCCGTCGGTGCAATCTTCACCAGATCCAGTCCTGCTTCCTGAGCACGTTTGTATGCATCTCTGGAAGACATGATTCCCAACTGTTCCCCATTTTCGCCAATCAGACGAACTTCTCTGTCTCTGATCTGCTCATTAATCATTAAATCGCTAATAGTAGTGCACCTCCATTATTCTTAGATAACCTTTCCATATGATTCGCATTCACTGCCCTGCAGCATAGCCGCATAAAAAAAGCAGATAGACCGACTATCCGCAAATTTACCCTAAGATTACTCTTTCTACTTAAGTATTAACCATAGTCACTTTTGTGCTAAGGTGAGAGCGGATACTCTTCTTTGTTTTCATACTTGTATAGGTTAGCATAGTTTTTTCTGTCTGTCAAGATTTTTTTATTTTTATTTTCTTTCTTATTCTATAGAATCTTCCGCCACTTCTGTCATTTTTCTTAAGCTTCCCTGTATTTTTATCCCCCGCCTTGTATCTGAACGGAAATCTGCTATAATGACCATAATGAAACCTGTATCTTTCGATACTTACAGAGAGGGGAATAATTATGAAGAAAAAATGGATGGTTTCTACAGCTTTGCTGTGTTCCGCTGCACTGCTTGTCAGCGGCTGCGGGGGAAAGAAAGCCGACGGGTTTGATGCTGCTGGCTATACCACAGCCTATCTTGATGGCATGATCAAAGGAGATACGGATTCACTGGCTTCGTTGTCCGGAACTTCCGCAGAGGATCTGACTGCCGCTTTCGATACCGGAATCGATGAACTGGTAACTTCTTTCTTTGGCAGTGATGGCAATACACCGGGAAGTACACAGATTTCCGCACAGCTTCGCCAGGATTATACCACCTTCTGGAAAAATGCTTTTGCAGACACCAAATACGATATAAAGGAAGCAGAAGAAAAGGACAGCAGTTATCAGGTAACGGTGGAAACTCAGCAGATGCAGCTTTACACCGCCATGGAACCTGTCTATAACGAAAAACTTGCCGATTATCTGAAAGATAACAGCGTGGACAGCGATCAGTACATCGAGGATGTCTATACTCTGATGCTGGAGGCTTATCAGTCGGCACTCGATACGGTTACCTACAGCGATCCGCAGGAAGTTACCGTAACCCTTCAGAAAGATGATTCCGACCTGTGGAGCATCTCTTCCGATGATATGACCACATTAAAAAATGCACTGATCGACCTTTCCACCCTGACTCCGTCTGCTGATGGAACGGATGAAACACCTGCTCAGGCAAGTGCGGAAGAGATTGCAAACAGCCAGTCCGAAGGTGCACCGAATCTGGAATATCCGGAAGATCTCGGCAGCACACCCGCTTACAAAGTCGGTGATACGATTCCGCTGCAAAGTGACGGCAAGGATGTGGGGACTTTCTGTATCGACAAAGTGGAAGTTACGGACGAACGAAACGAATACAATCCAACCAACCCGGACAAAGTCATCGTGATTACTTATACTTATAAGAATACCGCTTTTGACAATCCGCTTTTATACGATCAGATGAGTTTCCGTATTCTGGACGGTGACACGGTATGCCTTCCGTATTATCCATCCGATCTGATCTCCCCGGAACTGGTGAATGCCGGTGACGATGCCGTTACCGCAACCCTTGCCTACGGCGTGAGCGCATCCTGCAATGAGGTTACGATCTATGTAGAAGGAACACAGATCCCGACCCCGTTCCAGGTTTCCGCTTCGATCTCCTGATCGCTTATCTGAATGATCCTGAAAACCCCGGTTTTTGCACCGTCTGCAAAATCCGGGGTTTTTTGTGATCACCTATCCTGTTTTATTCACACCGGAAGGTTCCACAACAGGTTTCCTCACAGATGCATGCCTGACTTCCGTCGATCTGTACATGATCTGCCTGACATACCTCCTGTCTGTTATAGGTACAGTCGTGGGCGGAACATCCGACCTGGACGGAACTGCATCCGCATCCACATGTATGGGCATTGGACATTCCTGTCTTCTCTACAAAACTGGAACACCAGGTTTCATTTTCTGTTACTGCGTGATCTCCTTTTACCTGGATGTCTCCTTTGGAACAGAGATTTTCCTTATTGTACATACATTTGACTGCGGAACACTGTAATGCTGGCATTTGCACATACCTCCTTTTTCTTTAAATGAAATAAACTAAAAAGCATGTCCGAACGTATTTTTGTCCGGGCATGCTCTAGTATGTGCATATGCTCTTTTTTTATACTTTTAAATTTTAAGCAAGTGCTTTTTCCAGTTTTTCGATCATTTCATCGATATCTGCCTCTGTGATCACAAGCGGCGGTACCATACGCAGTACGTTCGTTCCCGCAGAGATCACCAGCAGACCGTTCTCGATAGCTTTCGTAACGATTTCTCCTACCGGTTTTCCTTCCAGTACCAGTCCCTGCATCAGACCTTTTCCACGTCTTGTGGTGATGAAATCATATTTTTCCACCAGCTGATCCAGTTTTTCCTCCAGATACGGTGCCACTTTGTTGACATGTTCCACGATTTTTTCCGATTCGAACAGGTCAAATACTTTGCTGACTGCCGCGCATGCCAGTGGGTTTCCGCCGTATGTGGTTCCGTGGTCGCCAGGTACTAAAGATGCGTTGGCTGTCTTTTCATTCAGGACAAAGGCTCCTACCGGAACACCGCAGCCCAAGGCTTTCGCGCAGGTCATAACATCCGGCTGTACGCCGTAAGCCTGGCAGGCAAACATGTTTCCGGTACGTCCCATACCGCACTGGATCTCATCGAGGATCAGCAGAATATCGTGCTCATCGCACAGTTTCCGTACGCCCTGAAGGAATTCCGGTTCTGCCGGATAGATACCGCCCTCACCCTGTACGGTTTCCATGATGATCGCACAGGTCTTGTCGGTAATCTGTGCTTTTACGCTTTCAAGATCATTGAAATCTGCAAATTTGATTCCTCCGATCAGTGGTTTGAATGGATCCTGATAATGGGTATTACCGGTTACGGATAAAGCTCCCAGACTTCTTCCATGGAAAGAATGGTTCATCGCGATGATCTCATGATCGTTGGAGCCGTCTTTCAGGTAAGCGTATTTTCTTGCTACTTTGATCGCACCCTCGATGGCCTCGGTTCCGCTGTTTGTGAAAAACACTTTGGAAAGTCCGGTTGCTTTTACCAGTTTCTCTGCTGCTTCCATCATTGGTACATTGTAATACAGGTTGGAGGTATGGATCACTTTATCGATCTGATCCTTCAGTGCCTGATTGTATGCCTGATTATTGTATCCCAGGGCAAATACAGCGATTCCTGCTGCAAAGTCCAGATATTCTTTGCCATCTACGTCATACAGATGGACACCGTTTCCTTTGTCCAGAACGATCTGGAAACGATTATAGGTATGCAGAATGACTTCTTCTGCCCGATCGATATATTCTTTACTGTACGTCATAATCTTTGATCTCATCCTTTCTCAGAATTGCGGTTCCGATTCCTTTATTTGTAAAGATTTCCAGCAGCAGACAGTGCGGGATTCTTCCGTCCAGAATATGTACTCTTGAAACACCTTCTTCGATCGCATCGATGCAGTTTTGTAATTTCGGGATCATGCCACCGCCTACATTGCCGTTATCGATCAGTTCTTTTGCTTCTTTTACAAATAATTTGGACAGCAGGGTGGACGGATCATTCGGATCCAGATATACGCCTTCGATATCGGTCAGGAATGCCAGTTTTTCTGCATGGACTGCCTTCGCGATCGCACATGCCGCATCGTCTGCATTGATATTGTAAGTATCAAAGTTTTTATCCAGACCAATCGGACAGATAATTGGAAGAAAATCCTTTTCCAGCAGATCTTCGATGATCTTCGGATTCACGGAAGTTACATTTCCCACATATCCGATATCTTCCCCGTTGGAATATTTCTTTTCTACATTTAACAGGGCACCGTCTTTTCCGCTGATACCCACTGCCTTTACACCGAGAGATTCTACCAGTGTTACCAATTCTTTGTTGACTTTGCCAAGAACCATCTCTGCAACTTCCATGGTATCTTTATCGGTTACGCGAAGACCGTTGACAAATCTTGGTTCCATACCGACTTTTCCTACCCAGCGGCTGATCTCTTTTCCGCCACCGTGTACAATGATCGGCTTGAATCCTACCAGTTTCAGAAGTACCACATCCTGGATGACCTGACGTTTCAGATTTTCATCCACCATTGCGCTTCCGCCGTATTTTACCACAATAATTTTCCGGTTAAACCGCTGAATATAAGGCAGTGCTTCGATTAACACCTGTGCTTTTTCCAGATATTCTGTCTTTACCATTTTCTTTTGTTCTCCTCTTTCTGGTTCTTGTATATCTATTTATGAACGATAGTCCGCGTTGATCTTTACATAATCATAGGTCAGATCGCAGCCCCATGCGGTAGCTGTCGCCTCTCCCATCTTCACATCTGCAATCGCTGTTACTTCTTTTTCGGAAAGAATCTTTGTCGCTTCCTCTTCACTGTAATCGGTCGCTACACCGTCTTTGATGATCTGCAGTTTTCCTGCTTTACTCTCAAAATACAGATCTACTTTTTCCGGATCAAACTGTGCCCCGGAGTATCCCATCGCACACAGGATTCGTCCCCAGTTCGCATCATGACCAAAGATGGCTGCCTTGGTCAGATTGGAAGTGATGATGGATTTACTTAAAGTTACCGCCTGTTCTTTGCTCTCAGCGCCAACCACTTTAACTTCAAATAATGCGGTTGCTCCCTCTCCGTCTCCGGCGATCTTCTTCGCCAGACAGGTATTGACATAGAGCAGCGCATCCAGGAAGGTCTGGTAGTCTTCCTTTTCTTCTGTGATCTCGGCATTGCCTGCGGCTCCGTTTGCCAGAAGCAACACGGTGTCATTTGTGGAGGTATCTCCGTCTACGGAAACCATATTATAGGTATCTTTTACTACGGTGCTCAGTGCTTTCTGCAGCAGTTCTTTGGAAATTGCCACATCGGTGGTCAGGAAGCCAAGCATCGTACACATATTCGGATGGATCATACCGGATCCCTTGCACATACCGCCAAGGGTTACGGTCTTTCCGCCGATCTCCATGGTCACTGCCACTTCTTTCGATACGGTGTCGGTGGTCATGATCGACTGTGCTGCCAGTTTTCCTGCCTCTCTTGTATGGGACAACAGCGGTACCAGATTCTTTACGCCTGTGCCAAGAAGATCCATCGGAAGCTGTTTTCCGATGACACCGGTGGATGCCACCAGTACGGAATCTTCCGGAATCTGTAAAACTTCTGCAGCAATCTTTGCTGTTTCTTTGCAGTATCCATATCCTTCTTCACCGGTACATGCATTTGCCACACCGCTGTTACATACGATTGCCTGTGCTGTCGGTGCTTCGTATACAATATGCTGATCCCATTTTACCGGGGCTGCCTTTACCACGTTGGTCGTGAAAGTTCCTGCTGCCACACACGGTTTCTCGCTGTATACCAGTGCCATATCTTTTGTATTTCCTTTTTTGATCCCGGCTGCCAGTCCTGCTGCCTGAAATCCTTCTGCTGCGGTAACTCCGCCGTCAATAATCTTCATCATGTCCACTCTCCTTTGAGACTCTTTCGTTCTGTAGTTTTTTCTCTCCTACGGGAACATTGGAACCAGTTCAAGTCCTTCGCTCTCTTTCAGACCAAACATCAGGTTCATGTTCTGAACCGCCTGTCCTGCTGCTCCTTTTACCAGGTTATCAATGGCTCCCATCATGATGATCCGGTTGGTTCTCGGATCAATCTTGAAGTTTACGTCCACATAGTTGCTGCCTTCTACCCATTTGGTCTGCGGGCAGACATCTTTTTCGAGTACACGGACAAATTTCTCATCTGCATAATATTTATCGTAAATTGCTTTTACTTCTTCATAAGTCACATCTTTTTTCAGGCTTGCATAGGCAGTTGCCAGGATACCGCGGTTCATTGGCACCAGATGCGGGGTGAAGTTGATCGTGATCTTCTCGCCGCATGCATAACCCAGCTGTTCTTCAATCTCCGGAGTATGACGGTGAGTTGCCACGCCATAGGCTTTCATATTTTCATTGACTTCGCAGAACAGGTTGTCCACTTTCGCACCGCGTCCTGCACCGGAGGTACCGGATTTTGCATCTACGATAATCGTGTTCGGATCGATGATGCCTTCTTTTACCAGCGGATAGCAAGTCAGGATACTGCAGGTTGTATAGCATCCCGGATTGGCTACCAGACGGGCTTTCTTTACATCCTCACGGTTGATCTCACACAGTCCGTAAACGGCTTCTTCGATAAACTGTGGAGATTTGTGCTCCAGTTTGTACCATTCTTCATATACTTTTACATCTTTGATACGGAAATCCGCACTCAGATCGATGATCTTTACTTTGGAAAGAATCTCTTCGTTTACCAGAGATGCGCACAGTCCCTGAGGAGTTGCTGTGAAAATCACATCCACCTGATCTGCCAGAGCTTCCATATTATCATCCATGCAGGTTGCATCTACCAGCTGGAAGAAGTTCTGGTAAATGGATGCATATTTCTTATCAATATAGCTTCGTGATCCATACCATTTAATCTCTACATCTTTATGTCCCAGAAGGATACGCACCAGTTCGGATCCTGCATATCCGGTTGCTCCAATAATACCAACTTTAATCATTTTCTCAATCTCCTCTTTCTTCATGATGTAGGGTCAAAAAGTATTTTGACCCCTCTGATACCGGATTGTTCCGTACTTCGTACTCCCACAATCCTCAAAAACATTCGTAATCCGCTCATTTTTCTTCGAAAAATGGCTACTTACTCATGTTTTTGGCGGGTCCCAAGGTCAGAACTCTTCCTGCAAGCAAGCTTGCGTCAGATTTCTAACCTTTTGACCCTGGTATCATTTCATATGTTAATTTATTCTACTCTCTTCCACTGCCAAAGTAAAGTGTCAGAAATGAGATCTTTGTATTTTCTTCTTACAGTTGCATAATTATACAACATTTATGTATATTATGCAAGTTTTTTATTTTTTTTCCATTTCTCTATTGCTTTTTCCTTTTATATGATGTATATTATGCCTTGTGAAATTCATCTGAATTTGATTTCGTCCTGTTTTTCTATGCAGATGGATGCATAAAAATACATTGTATACCGATAAACAGGACCGTACAATAACATATACCTGTAAGGAGGATATTATAATGAAAGAAAAAGTAATCTTAGCGTATTCCGGTGGAGTAGACACGACTGCACTGATCCCGTGGCTGAAAGAAACTTTCGACTATGACGTTATCTGTTGCTGTGTAAACTGCGGTCAGGGAGCAGAACTGGATGGTCTGGATAAAAGAGCTGCCATGTCCGGCGCTTCCAAATTATATATTGAAGATATCGTAGATGAATTCTGCGACGAATACATCGTACCTTGTGTACAGGCCGGTGCCGTATACGAACACAAATATCTGCTGGGTACTTCCATGGCACGTCCGGCAATCGCAAAACGTCTGGTAGAGATTGCCAGAAAAGAAGGCGCTACTGCGATCTGCCACGGTGCTACCGGTAAAGGAAATGACCAGATCCGTTTTGAACTGGGTATCAAAGCTCTGGCTCCGGATCTGAAGATCATCGCTCCATGGCGTATGACAGATGTATGGACCATGCAGTCCCGTGAAGATGAGCTGGAATACATCAAACAGCATGGTATCGACCTTCCGTTCGATGCAAAACACAGCTACAGCCGTGACCGTAACCTGTGGCACATCAGCCATGAAGGACTGGAACTGGAAGATCCTTCCAACGAACCAAACTACAAAGATCTGCTGGTTCTCGGTGTTTCTCCGGAAGATGCTCCGGATCAGCCGGAATATGTAACCATGACTTTCGAAGCCGGTGTTCCGAAAACTCTGAACGGAAAAGCTATGAAAGTTTCTGAGATCATCACCGAACTGAACGCCCTGGGCGGAAAACATGGTATCGGTATCATCGATATCGTAGAAAACCGTGTTGTTGGTATGAAATCCCGTGGTGTGTACGAAACTCCTGGCGGAACCATCCTGATGGAAGCTCACGATCAGCTGGAAGAACTGATCCTGGATCGTGAAACTATGGAAACCAAGAAAAAACTGGGCAGCCAGTTTGCACAGGTAGTATACGAAGGAAAATGGTTCACACCACTGCGTGAAGCTATCCAGGCTTTCGTAGAGTCCACACAGAAATATGTAACCGGCGAAGTAAAATTCAAACTGTACAAAGGCAACATCATCAAAGCCGGTACCACTTCTCCATACAGCCTGTACAACGAGTCTCTGGCATCCTTCACAACCGGTGATATGTACGATCACCACGATGCTGACGGATTCATCACTCTGTTCGGACTGCCGCTGAAAGTTCGTGCGCTGATGATGCAGGAAGTAAAAAATAATAATAAATAATGTGAAACAGTTATCCCCGGCAGGACGGTTTCTGCCGGGGATTTTTTTATACCTGTACTTTTCAGAGTTTTCCTGTTACCGCAGCACTTGTCAGTGTGGCATATAAGTGCAGATTTTCAATCATTACTAACAAAAAGCGGAAGCGCAGTTCCTCATCTCTGATTCCCTGCGCTCCCGCTTTTTTCTGTTGCTGTAAATTTTGTTTCTTATTTATCTCTTACTCATTTTCTTCCACATATTTCTGAATATTGGAAGCATTTACATATTTCTTTGTCTCGTCGCCTTCGATGACTACCAGCGTCGGTGCCTGCATGATACCGTATCTGGATACCAGTTCCGGGTTTTTCTCAGCATCGATCAGCTGATACTCTTCTTCCGCCTCCGCAAGCATCTTTTTCGCAATCTTGCAGTTTGGACAGGTACTTGTAGTAAACAGATATTTGACCGTGTCCGGATGCTGGATCTTCACATCGTCTTTTGTCATCGTAACCATGGTTCTGGTGGCATGTTTTCCACCCACTGCCGGCTGTTCTTCTTTTTTCTCTGCTTCCACCGGTTTTGCTGCCGGTGCACCGGAATGAAGGATATCGTACACGGTTCTGTTTTTATATTCCTGCGCTTTTCCGTCGTTCCAGTTCTGTACCGGACGATAATATCCGGTGATCCGGCTGTAAACTTCTGCTTTCTTGCCACAGGTCGGGCAGATAAAATGTTCCCCTGCAATATAGCCGTGTTCTTTACATACCGAATACGTCGGTGACAGGGTATAGTAAGGCAGACGGTAATTTTCTGCGATCTTTCTTACCAGTGTGGCTGCTGCCTTCCAGTCCGGAAGTTTCTCTCCCAGGAATGCATGGAAGACTGTACCGGATGTGTACAATGTCTGTAACTCATCCTGCACATCCAGGGCATCGAAGATATCCGAAGTATAATCTACCGGCAGGTGCGAACTGTTCGTGTAATACGGGGTATCTCCCTCATGACCTGCGGTAATAATATCCGGATAATGTTTCTTGTCATGTTTTGCCAGACGGTATGCGGTGGATTCTGCCGGTGTTGCCTCCAGGTTATACAGTTCTCCGTATTCTTCCTGATAATCGGACAGCCGCTCTCTCATATGGTTCAGGACGTCTTTTGTAAACTTCTGTGTCTTCTCGTCAGCCATATCCGCACGAAGCCATCTTGCATTCAGACCGGCCTCATTCATGCCCACCAGACCGATGGTGGAGAAATGGTTGTCAAAGCTTCCCAGATAGCGCTTGGTATACGGGTACAGACCCTCATCCAGCAGTTTTCCGATCACTTCTCTCTTGATATGCAGGGAACGCGCGGAAATGTCCATCAGACGGTCCAGACGCTGATAAAATTCGTCCTCATCCTGAGACAGATAAGCGATCCGCGGCATATTGATCGTTACCACGCCCACAGAACCGGTGCTCTCGCCGGAACCGAAGTATCCTCCGGTCTTTTTACGCAGTTCTCTCAGATCCAGACGCAGACGGCAGCACATACTTCTTACATCGCTCGGCTGCATATCGCTGTTGATATAGTTGGAAAAATACGGCGTTCCGTATTTGGATGTCATCTCAAAGAGCAGACGGTTGTTTTCGGTATCAGACCAGTCAAATTCTTTTGTGATGGAGTAGGTCGGGATCGGATACTGGAATCCTCTGCCGTTGGCATCTCCCTCGATCATCGTCTCGATAAATGCCTTGTTGACCATGTCCATCTCTTTTTTACAGTCTTTGTATTTAAAGTCCATCTCTTTTCCGCCAACGATCGCCGGAAGTTCTGCCAGGTCATCCGGAACAGTCCAGTCCAGTGTGATGTTGGAAAACGGAGCCTGGGTTCCCCAGCGGCTCGGTGTATTGACGCCGTAGATAAAGGCTTCGATACATTTTTTCACTTCCGGATAGGTCAGATGGTCTGCTTTTACAAACGGAGCCAGGTAGGTGTCGAAAGAAGAAAATGCCTGTGCACCTGCCCATTCGTTCTGCATGATGCCGAGGAAATTGACCATCTGGTTACACAGAACGCTCAGATGTTTCGCCGGAGCAGAAGTGATCTTGCCTTCTATTCCCCCTAAACCCTCTTTAATCAGCTGTTTTAACGACCAGCCGGCACAGTATCCGGTCAGCATGGAAAGGTCGTGAATATGGATATCTGCGTTTCTGTGTGCGTCTGCGATCTCTTTGTCATAGATCTCGGACAGCCAGTAGTTTGCTGTTACCGCTCCGGAGTTGCTTAAGATCAGACCACCGACGGAATACGTCACTGTAGAGTTCTCTTTGACACGCCAGTCTTCCACTTTCACATAGCTGTTTACGATTTCTTTATAGTCCAGAATCGTGGATTTCATATTTCTTACTTTTTCTCTCTGTTTGCGGTAGAGAATATAAGCTTTTGCCACTTCTGAATAACCGCACTGGATCAGGACATTTTCCACACTGTCCTGGATATCTTCCACAGACACCTGGTCTTTTTTTATCTTATTCTGGAAATCCGCAGTTACCCGCAGTCCGAGCATCTCCATCATATCCGGCGTATACTGTTTTTCCTGCGCCTGGAACGCTTTCTCGATCGCCTGTGTAATTTTACTCAGTTGAAACGCTGCGACTTCCCCATCACGTTTTATAACATTAAACATTCTTCCATCCTCTTTTCCTGTTGCTTTTGCAGGATACACGGATGTGTGTCTTCCTGCTTCTGACGCTTTCCGAAACTTTGTTTGGCGGATGTGTCGACTACTATAGTAGCAAACCGTTCTTTCTCTGTCAATACAAAAAACTACCATATATTGTGTCGTATTTTCTACTTGCACAATATATGGTAGTAATGTTATGTAACCTTGAAAAGAGAGAAAACCGCCTTTCTATAGGGCTTTTCCCTCTTCTTTCTTCTTTTCTCAGATCTGACTGTAAACCTCCATCGGCACATATGCCTTCAGAGAAATTCCTTCCGCCAGAAATTCTTCCTGTACCACCTGTCCGTGTCTGCGGATCCGGGCAATGATTCCTGCCTGATCGTACGGGATCAGACGCTCGATATAGATCTGTCCTTCGCGCAGAACCTCCGCGAGAAGTTCCTTTAACTCCTCGAGTCCCTGTCCGTTCTTTGCCGAGATCTGGAGCACATGATCCGCCTGAAAATCTCTGAGCTGTTCCTTATCCGTACACAGATCCTGCTTGTTAAACAGTGTGATCACTTTCTTATCCGACACCCCAAGCTGGCGCAGGGTATCGTAGACCACCTGCATATGCTCGTCCATCTGCGGATTGGACGCATCTACCACATGGAGGATCATATCCGCGTATTTTGCTTCCTCCAGCGTGCTTTTAAACGCCTCGATCAAATGATGCGGCAGTTTCCGGATAAATCCTACGGTATCTGTCAGAAGAATCTGCTGTTTTCCAGGAAGATCCAGTGCCCTTGTGGTTGGATCCAGCGTGGCAAACAACTGGTCTTCCTCAAGAACCCCTGCCTGTGTCATTGTATTCAGCAATGTAGATTTGCCTGCGTTGGTGTATCCTACGATCGCAGCCACCTTCACCTGACTCTTATCCCGCTGGCTGCGGATCAGTTCGCGGTGCTTCTGCACCTGTTCGAGCTGTTCTTTTAACTGACCGATCCGGCTGTGGATCAGTCGACGGTCCATCTCCAGCTTTTTCTCTCCGGGTCCACGTGTACCGATCCCGCCGCCCAGACGGGACAGGGAGGCTCGCATACCGACCAGCCGTGCCGCCCGGTATTTTAACTGGGCAAGTTCCACCTGGATCTTTCCTTCGCTGGTTTTTGCCCGCTGTGCAAAGATATCCAAAATGACCATCGTTCTGTCCATCACTTTGCATTCCAGCTCCTGTTCCAGGTTGTTTAACTGTGCAGGGGAAAGCTCATCGTCACAGATCACGCCGGTGGCATCCAGGTCATACAGCAGTTCCTTTAACTCCTCCAGCTTTCCTTTTCCAAGGTAAGTCGCCGGATGAATCGTCTCCCTGCTTTGCATGATCGTTCCCACAGTGACCGCTCCTGCTGTCTCTGCCAGTTCTCTCAGTTCATATAAAGATTGTACGGTATCATCAGACTCATACGTCTGCACGCCTGCCAGAATCACCCGTTCCAGCTGTTCCCCCATCTCATACATGTCTTTTTCCTCCTATCTGGTAGAAAGAAACTCGTTCTCCCGGAGTGCCGCCTCATCTTCCGGATACTGTTCCAGATATGTTTTCATCTTCTCTTTCGCCGTGGCAAAATCACGCTTGTATTCATACGCCACGATCTCGTTATACAACAACCCCTGCTCATCCTCTTTGGAGTTCTCTTTCAGCCCCCGTGCAATATTTTCCAGCGCACTGTCATACGCACCGTCATAGATATCACACATCGCGAGTCCGTTATAGGCTTTCGCACCCTGTTCGCTTTTTTGCAGATATTCCTGATACATGGATCTGGCACTTGGCGAATCTTCCATCTCCAGATATACCCGTCCCAGAAGCAGCATGGCATCCTCGTAGCCCTGTTCCATCGAAGTTTTCAGCTCATCTCTGGCTGCCTCATAATTTTTTTCATATTCGTAGATTCTTCCTCTGTGGTAGTAGTCTTCCCCGTCCTGCGGCTCTAATTCCAGCGCCATCTTCAGATAGGCGTCACCGTCCACTGCCTTGTTATTATCCACATAAATCTGATAAATATTGATGTACAGATTGTAATCCTCACAGCCTTTTAACGCTCTCTGAAAGTCTTTCCCGGCATTTTCATAATCATCCATGGAAATATATGCCTTTCCTCTCAAAAAGAACGCCTGCGCGTCTTCTCCGGCTTTCAGGATCTCACTGTAGACTTCAATCGCCTTGTCCACCTCGCCATAATCCATCCGCGCCTGGGCAAGATAAAACTGTACATCTTTCTTAAATTCTTTGTCCGGATCATCCATATTGTTCAGACTTCTTGAAAAAGCGGCTATCGCCTCCGGGTAAGCCCCTTCCGAATAGTACGCAATTCCTTCTGCCCGGTAACTTTCCGCCAGCCGGCTGTCCAGATCGATCACCTGCTGAAATTCTTGTTCCGCAGTGCTGTAATCTTTCTTTTCCAAGGCTGCCCATCCGCTCTCATAATGCTGCGCCGCACTGTTGTTTCCACAGCCACACAGCATCATCAGCGCACATCCAATCGCCAGTACCTCTTTTCTCATGACAAAATCAGTCCCTCTTTATCCATCACATCGATCACCCGCTGTACCATCTCACGGCAGATCGCGTCTTTTCTGGCTTCTACCATGACACGGATCACCGGCTCCGTACCGCTCTCTCTTACGAGGATTCTTCCGTCCTCTCCCAGCTCTTCTTCCACCGATGCGATTGCTTTTTTCACTTCTTCGTTGTTTCTTGCAGCTGCTTTGTTGGCAACCCGGACATTTTCCAGAAGCTGCGGATAGATCGACACCTCGGATGCCAGGATATTTAACGGCAGTTTTTTCTCGATGATCACTTCCATCAGCATCAGGGAGGTCAGGATACCGTCTCCCGTCGTTGCATGTTTGCTGAAAATGATATGACCGGACTGTTCGCCGCCGAGGCTGTGTCCGTTCGCCATCATATTCTCACAGACGTATTTGTCACCCACTGCTGTTTTTTCGTACCGGATCCCCTCCCGGTCACAGGCTTTATACAGACCGAGATTGGACATGATCGTCGTAACGATTGTGTTGTTTTCCAGTTTTCCGGTCTCTTTCATGTATTTTCCGCAAATATACAGGATCAGGTCACCGTCCACTACATTGCCCAGATGATCCACAGCGATACAGCGGTCCGCATCTCCGTCGTAGGCAAATCCCACATCCAGATGTTTTTCTTTGACAAACTGCTGCAGCACCTCGATATGGGTGGAACCGCAGTTCGTATTAATGTTCGTTCCGTCCGGTTCGTTGTTGATCACATAAGTTTTGGCTCCCAGTGCGTCAAATACGCTCTTTGCCACAGAGGAAGCGCTTCCGTTGGCACAGTCCAGTCCGACCCTGTAATTCTTGAACGATCGGATCGGAATGGAGATCAGATAACCGATGTAGCGGTTTCTTCCCGCGGAAAAGTCCACGGTCCGTCCGATGTTTTCTTTCGTTGCAAACGGGATCTTCGGAACATCATCGTCAATATAGGCTTCGATCATCGCTTCCACTTCCGCGTCCACCTTCTGCCCGTTACCACCGATGATCTTGATGCCGTTATCGTAGAACGGATTATGGCTGGCGGAGATCATGATTCCGCAGTCAAAATTTTCTGTCCGCACCACATAGGAAACACTCGGTGTGGTAGTTACATGAAGCAGATAAACATCCGCACCGGAAGCGGTCAGTCCTGCTACCAGAGAATACTCAAACATGTAACTGCTTCTTCTTGTATCTTTTCCGATCACAATCTGTGCTTTGTGATCTTTTCCATAGTACCATCCGAGAAATCTTCCCACTTTGTAGGCGTGTTCCACGGTCAGATCCACATTTGCCTCTCCTCGAAAACCATCTGTACCAAAATATTTTCCCATGATGTTTCCTCCGATCTTTTTAATAATATATCATGTTGTGATACCGGATTGTTCCGTACTTCGTACTCTCACAATCCTCAAAAACCTTCGTAATCCGCTCATTTTCCTTCGAAAAATGGCTACTTACTCATGTTTTTGACCCTGGTATCACTGGTTCATTTTTGCCAGTTTTGCGGTCTGGTCTGCGGCGATCAGGCTGTCGATGATCTCATCGAGATCTCCGTTTAAGATCGCATCCAGCCGATGCAGGGTCAGTTTGATTCTGTGATCAGTCACACGTCCCTGCGGGAAGTTGTAAGTACGGATCTTTTCGGAACGGTCTCCGGTACCTACCTGGCTTCTTCTCGCTTCTGCCTCTTCGTCATGACGTTTCTGCAGTTCCATATCATACAGACGGGAACGCAGGACACGCAGTGCTTTATCTCTGTTTTTCAGCTGTGACTTTTCATCCTGACAGGAAATGACGATACCGGTCGGGATATGGGTCAGACGTACGGCAGAGTCGGTTGTATTGACACACTGTCCACCGTTACCGGACGCACGGAACACATCAAATTTACAGTCATTCAGATCCAGCTGGAAGTCGATCTCTTCCGCCTCCGGCATGATCGCTACGGTAATGGTGGAAGTATGGATACGTCCGCCGGATTCGGTCTCCGGTACACGCTGTACACGGTGTACACCGCTCTCATACTTCAGACGGGAATACGCACCCGCTCCGTTGATCATAAAGGTAACTTCCTTGAAACCGCCGATTCCGTTTTCGTTCAGGGACATCAGTTCGGTTTTCCATCTGCGGGACTCTGCGTATTTTACATACATCCGGTAGATCTCCGCTGCAAATAAGGCTGCCTCGTCACCACCGGCACCGGCACGGATCTCAACGATAACGTTTTTGCTGTCATTCGGGTCTTTCGGCAGTAATAGGATCTTTAACTCTGTCTCGAGTTCTTCGATTCTGCTTTTTGCATCGGAAAGTTCCTCTTTGAGCATCTCACGCATCTCTTCGTCAGATTCTTCGTCTAGCATCATCAGGCTCTCTTCTACCGTCTGCTGACATGCTTTATACTCTTTGTATGCATCCACGATCGGCTGCAGTTCACTCTGTTCCTTCATCAGTTTCTGAAAACGCGCCGGATCATTTGCCACACCCGGCTCATTTAATTCACTTAAAATCTCTTCCAGACGAACCAGCAGATCTTCTAATTTATCAAACATTCCTTTTCCTCCTGGTATATTCTTCTATTTTTTCTGTCCGACGGCTACCCGGTCAAGTCCTGCCAGATCTTTGATGATCTGCACCTGTCCGTAGCCGGCTTCTGTCATCATTTCTTTCAGCGCCGCTCCCTGATCGTACCCAATCTCGAAACAGAGCCATCCGCCCTGCGCCAGATATCCATCCGCCTGCGACACGATCTTCCGGTAAAAATACAATCCGTCTTCCATTCCATCAAGCGCCAGCACCGGCTCATGATCCCGTACCTCCGGCATCAGATCCGCCAGTTCTCCGGTCGCAATATACGGCGGGTTCGACACGATCACATCATAAGTACCCGTAACATGCGTAAACAGATCGCTCTCCCGAAATTCCGCCGGAAGCTCCATCCGGTTTCCGTTTGCAATTGCAACCTGCAGCGCATCTTTGGAAATATCCACACCCATTGCCATGGCAATCCTGTCTTTACACTCTGCCAACAGACTCAGCAGGATACAGCCACTGCCGGTACACACATCCAACAGCCGGCATCCCGGCATAATATGTTTCTTCGCCTCTTCCACCAGCACTTCCGTATCAAATCTCGGAATCAGTACACTGGAATTGACCAGAAATTCATAGCCCATAAACCATGCTTTTCCGGTCAGATACTGTACCGGAATCCGCTTTGCACGCTCCCGGATCATATCCTCATATCTTTTCTGTGTATTCGGGTCTATTTTATCATCTCCGTGAAGAAAATAATAGCTTTTTTCAATCCCGAACACTTCTTCCATCAGCATCCACGCATCCTGTCCGCTGTCCGGGACTTCAGCGTTTGCAAGTGTTTCGCTTCCCCATGAAAGCAGCTGTCTCAATGTACTCATGATTGTTCTCCGTACTGTTCCGGAAAGTTCTCTTTCAGATAACTTCTCCAGTCAAATACCGCTTCCACCGCTGCGATGGCAACCTCCGCCATCTCCGGTTCCGGCTCTCTCGTTGTCAGATGCTGCAGCATCAGCCCCGGTTTACTCAACAGCGCCACGATCTTATTGTCACTTTTTCCTGCCAGACGGATAATCTCATACGATACTCCGGCAATGACCGGCATCAGAAGCAGACGGATCACCACCCGCAGTACCGGGGAAGACACCCGGATAAACAGGAAGAAAATAATACTGACGATCATGACAAACAGCAAAAAGCTCGTTCCGCAGCGTTTGTGCTCTCTGGAGCTTTTCATCACATTCTCCACATTCAGTTCCAGTCCGTGTTCCACACAGTTGATACACTTATGTTCCGCTCCGTGGTACATAAATACCCGCTGGATATCTTTCATTCTGGAAATCAGCACCAGATATCCGAGAAACAGGATCATACGCACGCATGCTTCCGCAACGGCAATCAGTCCCTCCGATGTTGTCACATGTCGCAGAAAGTTTGCCAGAAAATAAGGCAGCATGATAAACAGAGCAATGGAAAATACCACGGAAAATGTCATCGTTCCGTACATCAGCCATTTTTCTTCTTTTTCTTTCTGTTCTTCTGTCTTTTCTTTTTTGGGTTTTCCGGTATCTTCCTCTTCTTCGTCCTCGATAAAGCTTGCCGAATACATCAGACACTGGATCCCCACAATCAAAGATTCAAAAAAAGAAGCCACACCCCGGAAAACAGGCAGTTTCCAAATGCTACTGTCTTTTGCCCAGCTCTTGTATGGCTCCACCTTCACCTCGATCTCACCGTCCGGCTTTCTGACACCAATGGAATACTGATCTCCACTGCGCATCATGATACCTTCCATGACGGCCTGACCACCTATATTTGAAGATTTCATCGTTTCTCCCTTACATTCCTATAGAGAAAAACAGGTTGAGATTTGTAAAAACCTCAACCCGCTTGTCTTTTTTTATTGTCTTATGCGTTAATACCGTATTTTTTGTTGAACTTGTCAATACGTCCACGAGCTGCAGCAGCTTTCTGCTGACCAGTGTAGAATGGATGACATTTGGAGCAGATTTCTACATGAATATCTTTCTTTGTAGAACCTGTTACGAATGTGTTACCGCAGTTGCATGTTACTGTTGCCTGATAATAATCTGGATGGATTCCTTCTCTCATTTCTTTCACCTCTTCCAATTTTCTTATATATATTTTACTATTTTCTCAAATTTAAACAGCTTGTAAATTATAGCATGTACTCCGAAAAAAAGCAAGTGCTTTTAGATAAATTTCTGATTCTTTACCTGATTTACCAGTTCCTGGTTGTTTCGGGTCTTTGTAAACATGTTCAGAATGTTTTCTACCGCCTCATCTGCCTTCATACCGTTCAGGGCTTTTCGCATGATATAGACGGCTTCCTGCTCGTCCTGGCTCAGCAGCAGATCCTCTCTTCTGGTTCCTGATTTTGCGATATCGATAGCCGGGAATACTCTCTTTTCCTGCAGTTTTCGATCCAGTACCAGCTCCATGTTACCGGTACCCTTGAACTCTTCATATACCACATCATCCATCTTACTTCCGGTATCCACAAGTGCTGTGGCAAGGATGGTCAGGCTTCCGCCCTCTCTCATATTTCTCGCAGCACCGAAGAAGCGTTTCGGCATATGCAGAGCCGCCGGATCCAGACCACCGGAAAGTGTTCTTCCACTCGGCGGAACGGTCAGGTTGTATGCCCTTGCCAGTCGTGTGATACTGTCGATAAAGATCGTGACATCTTTTTTATGTTCTACCAGGCGCTTCGCTCTCTCGATTGTCATCTCGGATACCCGTTTGTGGTGTTCCGGCTGTTCATCGAATGTAGAATAAATAACTTCTACATTGTCTCCGCGGATCGCCTCCCGGATATCGGTTACTTCCTCCGGACGTTCATCGATCAGCAGAATGATCAGATGCATATCCGGGCTGTTTCGAAGAATGGACTGCGCTGCCTCTTTTAACAGTGTCGTTTTACCGGCTTTCGGCTGAGATACGATCATACCTCTCTGCCCTTTTCCGATCGGGCTGATCAGATCTACAATCCGCATCGCCATGCTTCCGCCCGGGCGTTCCAGACGCAGGCGGGAATCCGGGAAAATCGGCGTCATATCTTCAAAATTATACCGTTTGGTGTTCTCATTCGGTGACATGCCGTTGATAGAAGTCACATACAGCAGTGCACCGAACTTTTCATTTTCTTTTTTTACTCTTGTACTTCCCCGTACAATATCTCCTGTCTTCAGATTGAAGCGGCGAATCTGAGAAGGGGATACATACACATCATTTTCACCCGGCATGTAATTATCGCTGCGGATAAATCCATAACCGTCCGCGAGCACTTCCAGAATCCCATTTGCCTCGATGCCACTGTCCAACTGTCCAAATTCTGCTTTTTTATCTTCAATCTGTTTTTCCTGCTCTTTGGCGTCCTCATCCAGCATCCGCTGTACAAGTTCCTCTTTCCTCAAAGCAGAGATTCCTTTCAGTCCTCTTGCTTTGGCTACTTCCCGAAGCTGTCCGGCTGATAATGATTCGTATTTTTCTCTCATTTCATGATTCCTTTCTGTATGTCCGATCCGACACCCGAGATGGTTCTAGCCTACCATCGTGTCTGCGGTTTGTCAACTTATGCCTCTGCTTTCCTCAGGAAAATTTTTCCAGAATATGTCGCAGACGCTCCTTTTCTTCCTCCGGCAAAAATGCTGTCCGGATACTGTTTTCCATCAGTTTCCTGCAAAATGTCTTCTCATCTTCCACCGGTTTTTGGGACGCTTCCATCAGTTCCAGTGCCATCTTCAGTTCTCTGGTCTCGCTGGTCTGACTGACGGTACGATTATCGGTATTAACCGTTACCAAAAGCCCCTGTTCCCAAAAGAGCGCCAGTGGATATTCTTCTCCCTCCTGCACCGCTTTCGTCTGAAAATTGCTGCAGGGGCACATCTCGATCCCCACGTCTCTTTCCGCTGCCAGTTTCATCAGTTCCGGATCTTCTTTCATCGCGATCCCGTGGCCGATCCTTTTTGCGCCCATCTCGATCGAAGTTCTCACATTTTCCGTGCTGTGGCATTCACCTGCATGGATCGTAAACGGGATACCCAGTGCTCTCGCCTCCGCAAACAGGTCTGTAAACTGTGATGCCGGATAGGATGCCTCATCCCCTGCAAGGTCCACCGCACACACCCCGCGATCCAGATACTCTGTGGCAGTCCGGAACACTTCCAGATTCTGTTCCATCGTATGATGGCGCATTGCACAGCAGATCACCCGCCAGGAGATCTGACAGATCGCTTCTGCCTCCCGCAGCCCCTCAAGAACCGCCTCGATGACCTGCGAACAGCCAAATCCTTCATGAACGGAAAGCTGCGGGGCAAAACGCACTTCCACATACATCACATTTTCTTTTTTCAGATCCAGCAGAAACGACTTTGCCGCCTCCCGCAGCCCTTCTGCCGTCTGCATCCCGAGCAGCGGAAGATCAAATTTCTCCAGATAGGTCTTCAGACTGTCACAGTCTGCTGCCGCCTGCAGATCCTCCCATGAAATCTCCTGCTTGCCCGTCAGGTTTCGTACCGTTTCCAGATTCAGTGAACCATCCAGATGGCAATGGAGATCAACTTTCGGCAGATCTGCCAGCCATTTTCTTTCTTTCATACGCTAATGGCCTCCTTTTTCAGTTCTTCTATAATTTTTATCCTCTGGGAAATCAATCAGAATCTAAGATATGATATCAATACTTTCTATATAATGCGGTTAGTGGGACTCGAACCCACACGGTTGCCCACTGGCACCTAAAACCAGCGCGTCTGCCAATTCCGCCATAACCGCCTGTATCCTACAACGAAAAAAGGACAAGCACTAGGCTTGTCCGATGAGACATCGGGGATTCGAACCCCGGACAACTTGATTAAAAGTCAAGTGCTCTACCAACTGAGCTAATATCCCATAACCTGGGCTAGGCAGATTCGAACTGCCGAATGCAGGAGTCAAAGTCCTGTGCCTTACCGCTTGGCGATAGCCCAACGTACGCCTTACGGCAGGGTGGATACAGGGATTCGAACCCTGGGCCTCCAGAGCCACAATCTGGCGCGCTAACCAACTGCGCTATACCCACCACAGCGTGCCTGAAGGGATTCGAACCCCCGACCCACGGCTTAGAAGGCCGTTGCTCTATCCAACTGAGCTACAAACACGTACTCATCAGATATTGTCTGATGGAAGCGGGTGATGGGAATCGAACCCACGTATCCAGCTTGGAAGGCTGGTGTTCTA
>ERZ506742.108-NODE-108-length-49279-cov-13.2891_pt1 | contig 49279 bp, 29 predicted proteins | sample MGYA00512570_ERZ506742 | MGnify/ENA metagenome assembly ERZ506742 | reverse complement strand
TTAAAAAGAACTTTCGAGGAATGTGTTTCACTGTTCAGTTATCAAAGATCATTTTCGCATTGCCGTTTGTTTCAAACAGCTTTGCTATTATATCATGTTGTTTTCTGCTTGTCAAGAAGTTTTTTCAACTTTTTTGAAGTTGTTTTTTTCTCTCTTGCAGCAACTTTGATATTTTATCACATCCAACCGGCTGTTGTCAAGAACTTTTTTCATTTCTTTTCACAACTTTTTGTCAGACGTAACTCGTATATATTATCACGAGTCTTTTTAGATGTCAAGAACTTTTTTCATCTCTTTTTCATCCAACGCAGAAGGAGGGATTTGAACCCTCGCACGGCGCAAACCGTCTATACCCTTAGCAGGGGCACCTCTTCAGCCACTTGAGTACTTCTGCACGTCACCAATCACTCGGTGAGCAAAATAAATTATACTAAAAGTCATACTGTTTGTCAACCACAATTTTTACTTTTTTCTGCTTTTTCTTTTACTTTTCGAAAAGTTCCTGAATCACCTGATCCTCTTTGACTTTTCCCTCTTTTATCCGCTGACTGTCTTCTTTCTCTTCTAGGTACTTGTTGGCAGCCTGTATTTGCAGATACCGCTCAATGGATGCTTTTGCTGTCTCATAGTCTATTGTTCCGTTTTCTTCGCGTTCTATGCACTTTATTATGCAGTACATGCCATTTTCTTCGTAGGGCTGACATACTTCCCCTGTCTGCATCTGTGACGCGATTTGCCAGCGATTGGCGTAGACTCCGCTTGCGCCTTCCTGCGTATCGAGTGAAGTCAGTTCCAGATTCTGCGTTTCTGCGTTGGCATACTGTCTGACTGCAGCCTCTGCATCCTGCTCGTTCGTCAGTGTCTGATAGATTGCCTGCGCCTCCTGTTCCGCATTTTCATCACTGGAAGGGATCTCTGTGTAAAGAATGTTTACACCAACCTCATAAGTGAAATCCTCGATATGTTCCTGGTAGTATTCGCTGCATGATTCATCTGTAACCGCAGCATTTTCTTTTACCCACTGATTGACCACATCGGTTTTCAGATTGGAATACCAGTATTTATAATATTCTTCGTCTTTGTATTCCTTCAGCCCGTAGTCGGAATTGCTTTTTTCCTCTTTCTGTTCCATCAGTTCCTGATAGGTATAGTCTTCTGTTACCTTCAGATCTTTTGCAGCCTCTTTTACCGCATAGTTTTCCTTTAACTGTTCCAGGATCTTTTCTTCCAGCTGTTTTGCCGGTGTTTCCCCATCTTTTTCTGTCGTCCAGAAGTCCTTGCTGTTTACTTCTTCTGTAGAGTATTTCATATAGATCTGGTTACAGTTTTCCTGTGCCAGCATCTCATACTCTTCCCGGCTTACCGGGTTGTCGTCTATATAGAGTACCGTGTTATTATCCTGTTCCTTCCCACATGCTGTAAAAAACAGCATGGCAGTGAGAGCCATACCGGTTCTCACTGCCATGAGGAAGGCTTTATTTTTCAAAAAAGCCATAAAAACTCCTATCTGTTTCTTTTCCGTCTTGCAATTACCAGTCCTGCAAATACGATTATAGCACACAATACTCCAATTACATAGATTGCAATCTGTGTAGTATCACCTGTTTTTGCGTTTCTGATTGCACTTGTCTGTCCGGATATTGTTTTATTTCCGCCATTTGCGGATGTTGTGGTTTTATTGCCAGTATTTTTGTTATCCGTTGTCGGCTGCATCGTATTTACCTTTTTCAGACCGTCCAGAGCCTGTGCCAGTGACTTATATGCCGCGCTGATTTCTTCTTCTGTTGCATTTTTATCAGCAAGAACTTTATTTACCGCTGCCTGTGCATCTTTCAGTGCTTTCCAGGTGGCTGTTGTGTAGTCTTTTTCTACTTTTTCCAGACTCTGATCATACAGTTTCTGTAAGTCTGATCTGTCGACTTTTTCCGGTGTAGAAACAGGTTTCTGCAATGCATCCAGCGCTGCTTTCAGCTGTAATACTGCTTTGTCCACTTCTTCCTGTTCTGCATCGTCCTTGTCATAGATTACTTTTACTGCTGTCAGAACATCCTGCAGTTCCTTATAGCTTTCTGCCGTATAGTCATCTGCGGATATTGCTTCTGCATTTTTAATCAATTTGCCAAGTTCTGTCTTGTCTGCCGGTGTCGGATCAACCGTTTTTTCTGTCAGTCCGTCAACAGCTGCTTTCAGTGCTTCTGTCGCTGCCTGTACCATTTCTTCGGTTGCACCTTCGTTATCCAGCACTGCTTTTGCACTTTCCAGTGCGGTTTCAAAAGCTTTCCAGCTTTCGTCTGTATAATTGCCCTGTTCTTTCTGGCTGTTTTCATCATACAGTTTCTGCAGTTCGCTCTTATCTGCCTGTACCGGTCCCGGAGCTTTTTCTGTCAATCCTTTGACTGCTTCCTCCAGAGCTGTGGTTGCTGCTGCTACCTGCTCTGCGGTTGCATCTGCGTTATCCAGTACCGCTTTTGCTGCTTCTAATGCTGTGGTAAAGGTATTCCAGCTGTCATCTGTGTAGTTACCCTGTTCTTTTCCACTGTTTTCATCGTACAGTTTCTGCAGTTCACTCTTGTCTACCGGTTCCGGCTGAGGTTCTGCTTCTTTGTATTCGTTTGCTCCGATATCGATCTTTCCATCGGTCAGTTTTGTTCCATAGTAATCTCTGGATGGTTTTTCATTTGTATTTGCAACCAATTCAGATTTTACGCTGTCTGGCTGTACTGCCGGTGCATCTTCATGTGCTGCTCCTGCATCGATGGCCGGAGAACCTGCCTGCAGTTTAAAGCCTTCTGCTGTTCCCAGTGTTGTTTTTCCGTTTTCCCATGTTCCTTTTGTATAATCTTTTACATTTACAAACAGCGGGTCTGCTACAACAGTAGTATCATCATTTACTGTTGCGGTATAAACATCCTGTGCGCCACCGTAAACCAGGTTGTGGCTGTAGGTTACGCCGTCTGTCTTCACGCTGTCTGCTTTTGCAGGTCCATAGAAAATGTTGTTGCTTACAGTTACATCTTTTACAACGCTTCCTTCCCAGTTAGAGGTCGGAGTCAGTGCTACAGAGTAATTGCTGTCTGCCCAGTACATGGTGTTGTTGTAAATCTGTACGCCGTTGGAACCGTATTTTCCTCCGCCAAGACGGATCATCGGTGCGCCGTCATACAGACCGTCATTTACGCTGACATTGTATCTTGCAATATTGTTTACAGTTGCTCCAGGTCCCGGACAAAGCATCAGGAATCCACCATAGTTATCATGGCTGTAGTTGTACTCATACAGACAGTTCTGTAAACCATAGTCAAAGTCAAATGCCATACTGTCATTGGTTCCTGAGATTCCCAGGTTCCATCCTGCTTTACTTGTGTTACATGCTTCGTTGTAACGGAAGGTTACATTATCTGCATCCCATGCCCACAGTGCTGCATGGTTCGGGTTACCGGAATAATTCCAGTTGGTGTCTGCGGAGTTATCAATCAGGTTGTATTCCACGATTGCTTCTGATGTATTGATCGGTACAATACCATCACCTGCTACATCGTGTACATAGTTGCTGTTGATCACAACGTTGCTGCTGCCGATCCATTTGCTGTTTCCTGCGTTCTGGTATCCGGTATCGCTGCTTGTTCCGCCAACCAGAGTACGGCTTGCCCATACGCTTTCCATGTAGATTGCTTCATGGCTTACTCTGTATACTTCGTTTCCTTCAATGGTAAGGTTGCTGTATTTGGATTCTACCGTACCGGTATGATTGCTTCCGGATCCGGTTACTACAACGATCAGTCCGCCGGCTGCTTTGTCTGCGCCGCCTGCCATCTTACCGTTGACATCATGAATCTTGTTGTTTCTTACTGTAACATTTGCAAGGTCTCCCTTATCCTGGTTTTCCACTACCAGACCGGATAACAGTTTGCTGCTCTGTGTATAGTCACCGCTTGCAGAACTATCCCAGTTGGTAATTTCCAGATTTTCCACAACAATGTTTTCACTGTTGTAGATATGTACTGCTGCAAGTTCTTCTTTGCTGTCTGCATCCCACGGTGCGCCCTGTCCGTTGATCACCGGTTTTGCGCCTTCACCGTAGCTTCCGATCACGATCGGGTTTTCTGCTGTTCCTTCAGCATTTCTTACTTCCAGCTGTTCACCGTTCCATACGCAGCCTGCTTTCAGGAGAATACTTCCGCCTTCTGTCATTTTACGGATGGAGGATGCTTTTGTTAAAGTCTTCCATGCAGTTTCCGGTGTTGTTCCATCGTTTGCATCGTTACCGTTTTCGGCATCTACATAATAAGTAGTATTTCCATCCGGATCATTTACCGGGATCAGAGCTTCTTTTGCTTCTTCCAGCTTCTTGATCATCAGACGGATCTCTCTCTGTTTTGTTGCTTCTGTTGCATTTTTCTTAAATGCTTTTGCTTCTTCTACAACAGCCTGGAATTCTGCCCAGGATGCTTCTTTGTAGTCTGCTGCCTGCAGGCTGTCTGCATCTTCTACTGCTTTGTCAAATGCCGTCCAGTCCAGATCGGAAGATACCGGTGTCAGTACCAGATTGTCCAGATAACCCTGGATACCGTTGTCTGCCCAGGTATATACATCCAGTGTCGTTACATCAGATGGTGTGGTAAAGCGGATCTCAAAAGGTGTCCACTCCGTTGCTCCCGGTTTTACTGCTGCTGCCAGTTTGCTGTCGGTATCGGTTGTATCGGTATAGCTGCTGTCTGTTGCTGCCACACAGTAGATTTCTTTTCCGGCTACTCTTGCACCTGCCCAGTAGCATCCGCTGCCGCTCACTTTGATACTTCCGGTTAATACATATTCCGTATCCGGTTCTACGCTGATCGGGTAATTTGTTTTGTCGTTGGAACTTCCATCTCCCCAGGAGTTTTTATTTCCATTATCATGCAGATAATGTGTTCCGTCCGGAGCTTCGCTGTCTTCTTCAATGGCTGCACCATTTCCCAGAGACCAGCCTTCGGTTCCGTTTTCAAAGCTTCCGTTTGTCAGAAGATTTTTTACTTCCGGCGCTTTTGCTTCGGTATCGATAATACCGATCCAGCTTAATACAGGATCACTTCCGGATGCTTTGCTGATCGTTACCAGAATGTGGTCAGAACCTTCCGGAACGGTTACTGCTACTTCGTTTCTGTCCTGTGTCTTGCTGGAAGAAAGGCTTGCACTTCCGGTTCCCAGTTCGGTCTTGTTACCGTCAGCATCTACAGAAGATACGGTTACTTTGATTCCTCTGGTGCTGCTCCACCATTCGTTGAAACCGGTAGAAACTACATAGTTTCCAGGATCCAGTTCGAAGCCGTACTCAATGGTATGACCGCTGGTTGCCCACCAGCCGGTATTAAAGAAGTCGCCGCTTCCTTTGGAACCCATATCTTCAGAGCTGCTTCCGCCGGATGCTCCCGGTGTGCTTGTGTAACCCCAGTTTACATCGACATCTTTTCCGTATTTCTGGTCAGATACCGTATTTTTCAGATTATTTGCAGCTGCTGCGAATTTTTCAAATACAGAAGAGGTATTATCCCCATTTGTATAACAGTCCGCAAAATAAGTCAGTCCTTTTGGACAGCAGAATACTTTGGTTGTAATTTCTCTGTTCAGATCTGCAAGTGTTCCTGTAACAGTAACTTCACCCAGCGGATATTCTCCAAGGCTGTCTGCATCATTGATGATCCAGGTTACTGTCTGGTTATTATATGCCTTTCCGCCAATCTCAACATTGATTGTGGACGGGAGTGCGCTTTGCAGTTTGCTGACGCTTTCTGCGGTCTCTGGCAGTTTCGTTGTTACATTGATATTTCCTTTGCCTTCGAGTTCATCCAGCGTCCAGTTGCTGTAATTTTTCAGCATGATGGTATCACCTGATCCGAATTCGATCGGGAGCCATACATATCTGGAATCGCTCAGGTCTTTTCCGTTATCCGGATTGTACCAACGGTCTCCCATGTAGATGAATTTTCCGTTTTCCGCATCTACCGGAATGACACAGGTACTCTGGGTATCAAAAGTTGTTTTGGAGGTATCTCCGACGCACGGATCTCCCATCCGTTTCCATGGTCCTAACGGGCTGTCTGCAACAGAGTATGCTGCCTGGTTTGGTGCCCATCCGGTACAGCCGGAAGTGATCAGATAATATTTTCCACGATACTTGAACATCGCCGGACCTTCTCTGGAATCGGTACTGCTGATGCAAAAGTCCTCTCCCAGTTTCATCTCGGAAGCGTCTTTTGCAAGTCCTGTGTATTCATCGTTCAGTTTTGCGATATACATAACCGCATTACCTTCGGAAGAGTACATTACATATGCAGTTCCATCATCATCTTTAAACAAGTTCATGTCACGGACATGTCCGCTTACGGAATCAAATCCATGGTTGCTGTAATCTCCGGTAAGCATATAACTTCCCAGCAGTCTGTATGGTCCGTTGACCGAATCAGCGATCGCGATACCTGCTTTTGCTTTTGCATAGTTGGAACCGCTTCCGCTTGCATACGGGCTTGTTCCGTCTGCATGGAACCATATCACATATTTTCCTGTTTTCTCGTTATACAGCATCTTTGGACGTTCCATGACGCATCCTTCTGCCCACAGGTCCACATAGATATCTTTCTTCTCTGCTTCTGTCAGATCTCCGTACAGTTTCTTGAAGTAATCATCTGTCTCGAACTGTTCGTAGTTGTCCATGGTTCTTAAGACAACGCCTTCGTCTTTCCAGTTGTAGAGATCTTTGGAAGAATACAGATGAACACCCGGCATCGGACGGTATCCGTTGGTACGGTCCTCACCCAGCCAGTAATAGGTATCACCGATCTTCTGTACCTGGCCACCGTGAGCCTGAATGGCTTCGCCATTGTCATCATAGATTCTGGCTGCATCGGTTCCGGTGATGGATGTATAAGTTTCAATATGAGTTTCTACCAGTGCATCAAAGGCAGTCTCGATGGCTTCTTTTGCAGCTTTGATCGCATCGGTATCGGTAGATTTTTCATCTACCAGTTTCTGTGCATCTGCAATTGCCTGATCAAACGCTTCTTTGGTTGCTTTCTTATAGGTTTTTCCCTCTGTTTTTTCTGTGTAATTTTTGATTACATTTGCCAGAACTTCCAGCTGATCTGCTTCACCGGTTTCTGTTTTTACCACGATGTAATTCAGAACCGGGTCATCGCTTGTGGAAGATCTGCTTGTACTCTGTACAAAGACATTCAGAGTTCCGTCGGTTACCGTTACTTCATATTCTTTTTCGAAATCTTTGGCGGTAAGTCCGGACTCTACTTTCTGTCCTTCCAGAATGATATCTTCTTTTTTGGTTCCCCACTTGCTCCACGGGTTATCGATACCTACGGTAACTTTGTAATCACCTTCCGGTACTTCAAACTGATATTCGATTCCGGATTTTCCTGCTTCATAGGTGATCTTGTCTGACTGATAACGGTAAGATCCTTTCAGTGTGGTATCTCCGCCGCGGGCTGTTGCAGAGTAAGTTGCATCCTCTACATAGCCCCAGTTATATCCTGTGGAAGCATCTGTATCATATGCTTGATCCACATTTCCCTGATATAAACCACGTTTGGATCCTGACGGTGTTACGGATGTGTCAGAAGATCCGCAGTTCGCCAGATAGATCACGCCGTCATTTGCTGCAATTTCTGCATCTGTAAAAGTCTTTTTCTCCACAGACGCTTCCTGTGTTGTAACAGAATTTTCCTCTGTCTGCACCACTGTTTCCGGTGCAACGGTTTCTTCCGGTGCTGTTTCTGCAGCAGGGGAACTTTCCCCTGCTGTCTCAGAAACAACTTCCTGATTCTGCGTTTGCAGATCCGGCAGATATTCTCCACCGGCTTCTGCTGCAAATGCTGAAACGGACTGTGCCACCATAGCGGCACTTAAAAATCCGGCAAAAATCGCTTTTTTACTGCGTGTCATTTTGCTCTTTTTCATACTTTGCCTACCTTTCTTTATTTTTCAAGGCTTCCTTTTTTTCTCCATGCAATCACTGCAACCAGCATTGCTGCCAGCATTACACCGGCTGTAGCTGCGATCGGTGTACGGTCTGCTGTTTTTGCTGCATTGGATGTTGTTGTTCCTGTTCCGTTCTGTGAACTTCCCGGCTTGGTTGTAGTTCCCTGGCTGCTGCCCGATGTCTGTGTGCTCTTTGTCACCATACCCTTAACTGCATCATTCAGATTGCTGTATGCTTTGCTGACTTCTTCCTGGGTCGGTGCTTCTGCTTCCAGAACGGTCTTTGCAGCTTCGAGAGCTGTGGTAAATGCTTTGTAGCTTGCATCGGTGTAATTACCCTGTTTCATATCCTTGTACTGTTCATACAGTCTGGACAGGTTTGTTTTATCTACCTTTGTAGATGGTGTTGGTGTCGGTTCTGGATCAACAGTCTTCTCTGTCAGTCCGTCAACAGCTGCTTTCAGTGCTTCTGCTGCTGCCTGTACCATTTTCTCGGTTGCATCTGCATTATTCAGCACTGCCTTTGCACTTTCCAGTGCGGTTTCAAAAACTTTCCAGCTTTCATCTGTATAATTGCCCTGCTCTTTTCCGCTGTTTGCATCATACAGTTTCTGCAGTTCACTCTTATTTACAGGTTCCGGCTCTTTCTCTGTCAGTCCTTTGACTGCTTCTTCCAGAGCGGTGGTTGCTGCTGCTACCTGTTCTTCGGTTGCTGCTTCGTTATCCAGCACTGCTTTCGCTGCTTCTAATGCTGTGGTAAAGGACTTCCAGCTTTCGTCTGTGTAGTTACCCTGTTCTTTTCCACTGTTTGCATCGTACAGTTTCTGCAGACCACTCTTGTCTACCGGTACTGGTTCCGGCTCTTTCTCTGTCAGTCCTTTGACTGCTTCTTCCAGAACTGTGATTGCTGCTGCTACCTGTTCTTCGGTTGCATCTTCGTTATCCAGTACTGCTTTTGCTGCCTCTAATGCTGTAGTAAAGGACTTCCAGCTTTCATCTGTGTAGTTACCCTGTTCTTTTCCACTGTTTGCATCGTACAGGTTCTGCAGTTCGCTCTTATCTACCGGTACTGGTTCCGGTTCTTTCTCTGTCAGTCCCTTGATTGCTTCCTCCAGAGCTGTGGTTGCTGTTGCTACCTGTTCTTCGGTTGCATCTTCGTTATCCAGCACTGCTTTCGCTGCCTCTAACGCTGCGGTAAAGGACTTCCAGCTTTCGTCTGTGTAGTTGCCCTGTTCTTTTCCGCTGTTTGCATCGTACAGGTTCTGCAGTTCACTCTTATCTACAGGTTCTGGTTCCGGTGCTTCCTGACTGCTTACGCTGATCCAGCTTACGATCGGATCATCGCTTGCAGCTTTCTTGATGGTGATGGTTACCACTGCCTGTTTTTCCAGTGTAATGGTTCCCTGTGCATAAGACTCTGCACTCTTAACCGCATCGAAATCACACAGTTTGGTTTCGTTTTCTCCGTTTACGCTGTAATATACATCCATTTCACGGTTCATGTTCCACCATCCGGTGTTTCCAAGCATTACGGTATGCTCTCCTGCCGGAAGTGTGAACTGGTAAGTGATGTTCTTATTGGAACGTGCCCACCATCCGCCGGTGTACGGGTTGCTTACGCTGGACTGGCTGAATCCTTTGATATCTCCGGAATCGCCTACCACGCTGGTGTAACCCCAGGTATTGTCATCCGTTTTTGCCTGATCTGCTGCATCTGCATTCTTCAGTCCCGGTACGGCTGCTTTTACTTTTTCCCAGGTGGAAGATCCTGTGTTGTTACAGTCAACCATGTATTCCAGATCTTTTGGCAGCAGCTGAACTTCTGCTGTTGCTGTCTTTCCGTTTGCTGTTGTTCCTGTTACTGTTACATAGCTGTATGGATTTCCTTCAAAGCTTACGCCGTCCAGATTCCAGGTAACTGCTGTCTCTGCACCGCCAACGGTTACAGTTTCCGGCAGTACCGGTGTTCCGTCGATCGCATAGGTATCTACTTTGTCCGGTGTTCCGTATGCTGCCATAACAGCCTGATACTCTGCTTTTGTGATACGGATCGGTGTGCCGTGTCTTGCTCTTGACGGCATCTTATAAGTTCCGGCTTCCGGTTTTGTAAATACGCCGCTTTCCAGATCTGTGGTCAGTAACGGATAGTATCCGCCGCCGCCAAAATCATCTACCAGCAGGCACCAGGTATTTGTATCTGCATCATCGCTGTTCAGCTTGAAGATGGTCGGTCCCTCTACATACTGATTGCCATTCAGGCTTTCTGATGCAATCTGTGCGTAGGTTCCAAGTACCTGATTACTCTTCTCTAAGAAAATAGTTTTTGTCTTTGCACCAAGTGAGTTGGTGGAACCACCCTCATTCTTGGTGAAACGGTAGTACGTTCCGTTTTCTTCGATCATGGTTGTATCGATGCTGGACTGATCGTAATCGATCCACAGCTGTGGTTCTGTGAAGCTGTAGAAATCACGGGTCTTTGCATAATACAGTCTCTGTTTGGTATCTTTGTTCGGTGTTCTGGATGCCCAGTATACAACATATTCTCCGGTCTGCGGATCATAGGTCGCTTCCGGTGCCCAGGTGCATCCTGCTTCGATCTTGGCAGATACTTCTACCATTCTCTGTTCGGACCAGTTTACAAGGTCTGTGGATTCCCAGATCATCAGGCTCTGGCTTCCACTGTTCTGTGCTGCATCCCATCCGTTTCCGCCATTGATCTTCAGGTCTGTGGCGATCAGATAGAATTTATCTCCTTCCGGTGAACGGATGATAAACGGATCACGGACACCTTTTTCTCCCATGGTGGAAGTAAGGATCGGATTGTTATCATTCAGATCAGACCAGTTCAGACCATCCTGGCTGGATGCGAAGTAGATCTGTTCTCCATCGGAATATCCTTCGCCTGCAAAGTATGCGAAGAAGTAATCGGTGTAATCGTCATCCTGGATAGCTGCTGCTTTCGCTTTTACCTGAATAACGATTTCTTTTGTAAGGGTTTCTCCTTTATAGGAGAGGGTTGCTGTCGTGGTTACGGTTGTATCTTCCTGCGGTCTTGTTACCGTACCTGCAGGTGTCGGATCGTATCCTTCATTTTCATGAGATGCCACATCCACAATTTCCGGATGGTCGGTTGCCCAGGTGATGGTCACACCGCTTTCTGTGGTTTCCGGAAGTGTAATGTTTCCGCGTACATCATCTTTGTTTGGAATATCCAGTTCATCATATGCTTTCTGCAGTGTGGAGCCGATATTTTCTCCCGGTGCTTTTACAGCAAATTCTGTACTCTTTCCGTCTCCGTAGGAAACAGTGATTGTCACATTGACATCTTCTGCCGGAGGTGTTACTTTTCCGTTCTGAGCGATTGCATCGTTTTCCGGAACATTCCATGTCAGATCATATCCGTCCATACTGGTCGGGAATGCAAGATCGGTAACAACTTCATCTGTAGAGGAATTGCCATTTAACATTGCTGTCTGGATATCTGCCAGAAGCATGTTGGTTTTTTCTGTCTCATCCGGAGTTTCTGCCTGTACCTGGTCAGCAGTCAGTGCAGTATTCCAGATTCTGATATCGGATACATTTGCTTTCAGAAGCGGATCTCCGTTATATAAGGATTTTCCGATATATCCCAGTTCTCCTTCTGACGGCATAGCGTCTGTGACGTCTTTGCCATGTGTTTTCTCAGATACCAGTACGCCATCCATGTACATGGACAGTTTGGTTCCATCAGAGGTTATGGTTACGGTTGTATAACCTGCACCCGGTTTTTCTGCCGGTGCATCCATTCTTACTTCACCATTGGAGCTGATTGCTGCCAGAACGTTTCCTTTATAGTTATTCTGGTCGGAATTTACACCGACGAACACATAATGATCTACGTTCGGCCAGCTTGCTACGGTACGTCCGAAGCACCACAGCCAGTGGTTTGCCTGTGTCTGTGTACTAAAGGTTGCCTGAACAGTAAACTGTCCGTCTGCACCTACCAGTCCTGCCGGGATATCTGCATATCCGTCTTTGTTAAAGTGAAGAACGCTTTCCTCTCCGTAAGTAGCAACGCTTGCTTCTGTAATATCATGAAGGGTTGCATCGTTTCCTTTTCCGGATACGTCTGTCAGTTTGCCATCTGCTACGGACATGTCATAATGTGCTGTCAGATTCTTTGTTGTGGTATGTAACAGACGATATACTTTCAGTTCTGACAGGTTACAGTTACCATTTGCTCCGACTGCGTATTTGATGTATCTGCAGGTCGGTGCTTCATTTACATTAAAGTCTGTGTAATATACGATGGTATCTTTTCCCTCGGAAGGAGTCTCTTCGATGGTATATAATTCCGTCCAGTTTTCTCCGTCTTCGGATCCGTAGATGGTTGCTCCCACACAACGACCTGCATAGCCGCTACGAGGTGCATAGGCGATGGCACCGATCTCTGTCATTTCTTTCAGATCCAGTGTTACATAACCATTGCTTACGCCATCAAAGAATGTGCTGTACTTACCATCTACTACATTGGCAGCGATATTGGTTGTGCTGTTGTTCCACGGTGTACTGCTGCTTACCTGATCTTTCTCTACAGTAACCTGTTCTACTTCCGGAACTTCTTCCTGGGTAGCATCTTTGATTCCGCTTACGCCTTCAATAATATAAGTAGTAATAGAATTTGCTTTCAGGGTAGCTGTGAAGTTTCTGTTTTCTGTATCCGTTACAATGTCATCCTGGCTGCTGACATCTGCCCAGTGTTCTCCACTGTCCAGAGATCCGCTGGTACGGATGGCTGTCACTTTATCACCCATGGTGTTAAATCCGGACAGATCAAATTTCCATGTCTTGTCTGCATCGGAAGTGTTCATTGCTACTACAACAGCTTTGTTTTCATCCGGATCGTATGCAGCAAGTGTGGTTCCTTTGCTGGTTCCGATAATGGTGTAACCCGGACGGATATATCTTGAAAACTGTCCGTATGCGTAATATTTCATACTCAGGGCAATTTCTTCGTTATCATGGTCTGCTGCTGCAAGACCCCAGTATCCGTTGGAAGATTTTGATTTCCATTTACTTTCCAGAGCATCCATGGAAAGGTAGTCATTGTTGCTTCCTTTGTTTACCCATGCCTGTCCGGTTTCGCTGCTGTCTGCATGCATATCAATAGCATTCCACAGGATCCATGCGGAACTTTCCAGTCCGTTTACATCGGTCATCATACGCTGTGCAAGACCAAGTGCTGCGGTCATCTCTCCTGCATTGGTTCCTGCAGTATAAGCACCGTCAACTTCTGACATCCACAGGTTCTTTCCTGCATTCTGTGCAGTTTCTTTTAATCCTTCTCTGTTGGATCCGCTGTATGTATGCGTATCGATTCGGCTGATTACATTCTTTGCTTCATCGGAAAGATTATTATAAGAAGAAATCTGTGTATCAATGCTTGTCTCATCGGTACCGCTGATGATCATGTTGATGCCTTTGTTTTTCAGTTCTTTGTTCAGGGCAACCAGGATTCTTGACTGGGATTCTCCCTGGTCAAAATGGCATCCTTCCTGTTTGTTGCTGTTTGCGCCCCAGTAGTTGGTATATGGCTCATTCATCGGATCAACACTCTGGAAATTGATCACACCTTCGTTGTCCCAGTGTTCGATGACGTCTGCCATGTATGCGGCAAATGCATTTACAGAATCTGCTCTCAGGTTATCTTTGCTGGAATCGGTATTTCCTGAAGAGCATCCGCTTACTGTCATAAAATATGGTGGTGAGTTGGAAAATGCTTCTGCGATAAAATCCTGTCCGCTGGCTTTTGCTGCCGCTTTCAGTACATTCATCTGATTTTTATCTGCATCCCAGTCATAGTTCCATGCATATCCGCAGCTTTCATCTGCTCTTGCAAAATTCTCAGTGTACCAGGACAGATCATGTTTGGATGTATCGATTTTCGTCACATCCGTTGCATATCCCGGAACACCTGCATCAGAACGTACAATATGTTCTGCATGTTTGAATTCATCAGTATCCGGAACCACGCCTTCGTCACCGGCTTTCACTACTGCCATCTTTACAAAATCCAGTGTCCAGTCAGATTTTCCTGCCACACGGATGGTATTTTCTCCTGCCTGCAGTTTTACGTTGCTGAAGGTTACTGCGAACAGCATGCAGTGGCTTCCGTTGTTGGTTCCTTCTGCGATCAGACTGTTGTTTACCGTAGCTGCATCTGCTACATATTCATCTTCTGCAGCTGCCTGTACAGCAACCTGTGTGATTTCTTCCTGGCTCTCTACAGCCTCTTCGGCAACTTCTGCCTCAGCGTCTGCGGTTTCCTCTACATCCGCAGCCTGTGTATCAGCTTCCTGTGCGTCTTCCTCGTTCTGCACCTCTGCTGCCGGCTGTTCTTCCTGTACCACACTCTGTGCTGTGGTGCTTCCTGCGGTAACTCCCAGTGCAACATCTCTGCTGTTTGTTCCTTCCAGTGTCATCAGGACTTTTACGGTATAAGCACCGCTCTCGTCTACATTTACCTGATATTTCAGGTTGTCACCGGATCCTGCTGTATCGGACAGTTTGTTGATCCATCCGAGTTTGGTAAAGCTTCCTACTTTTTCTCCTTTGGTAAATCCAAAGTCCGCATCCGATTTGGAATAGGTCATATCCGCCATTTTCGAATATGTCTCCGCTTTTCCGCTGCTTCCTGCATAACTGTAGGTTCCTGCTGTCAGATCATAGAATTTTGCTTTTTCATTGACCGGCACTTTCTCTGTGGTGGTTTCTCCTGTATCATCTCCACCGCCTACGTTGTAACGACCGATGTTCATATCCAGTCCCTCCGGACTGAAGAAAAGCTTTGCAGCTTCCTCTGTCAGTTTGTCGCTGTAACCGATTCGGTTTGCCCACCAGCAAAGGGAAGTTCCCCATCCTTCAAATTCGCCAAGACCGTCTCCGTTGGTGTCATTGAAGATAGATGCTTCTGTCGGTTTCAGTTTGACTGTGCTGTCTATACTGGTTGCAGCAGAAACGATCTGTACACCGTCTAACGGCATAGATGTCAGACAGAGTGCCGCAGCTGTGAGGGCAGCCATTTTCTTTTTCAAACCCTTCATTTTCCGTACCTCCTGTTTTTTTGGTATTTTCCAGTTTTTTTCCGAAACTTATGATTTTTGCAATCATACTCATACCTTATCTTATTGTATAAAAAAAGAACGCTAAAATATATCACATATCTTAGCGTTCCATCACATATCTTAGATTTTTCTTTTTTTATTTTTATACTTCTACCGTATTTCCCTCATATTGCCGAATCGTATCTTCGATCCGTCCTTTTACCATCGCCGCAATCTCCGTTGTCTTCATTCCCTGATACTCTTCATACGGGATCGGCTCCAGAAAATGTACCTGTACGGTCAGTTTTTTAATGGAATTGGTATCAAATGACTTATACGAATCGATCAGAGCCACCGGCACGATCGGGCACTGTGCTTTGACGGCACTTTTGAAGCTTCCGCCTTTGAAATCAAGAAGCTGATTTCCTTTCCGGCTTCTGGTTCCCTCGGCAAAGATCAGATAGTTCCGACCCTTTTTCACTTCTTCTGCCACCTGTTTGATCACCTGCAACCCCTGGCGCAGATCGTTACGGTCTAACGGGATGGCTTTCATACAGGCAAATACCTGTTTTAGGAACGGTACATTTGCTACTTCTTTTTTCATCACCACAGAGAACGGACGCGGGCAGACTTCAATGATCGCCAGCACATCATACAGTCCCTGATGGTTGGGGAAAAACATAAATCCATCCTGCTTCGGAATATTCTCCACTCCATACGCATCGATGGTGATGCGACCGCCGATGTTGGCACGGCGGTCGATCATTTTTAATACCTGATATCTTTCTTCTTCGGTGTACTTTTCTACATGGACTGCCGTATAGCACAGTTTAAACCAGCCATACGGGACAAACCAGAGATTGCGTAACACCATTAACAGAATTCGTTTCATTCTTCAGACTCCGTATGTTCCTGTTCTGTCTCTTCCTGTTCGTTTGCCTCTGTATTTTCTTCCGGTTTTTCTTCTTTTTCCCGTACTTTTGCGATACTTGCCACAGAAACTTTCTCATCCAGGTTCATCAGTTTGACACCGGATGTGATTCTTCCCAGGATCGAGATATCGGAGCAGGCGATTCGGATGATGATTCCCTCGGTTGTGATCATCATCACTTCGTTGTCATCATTAACCGCTTTGACACCTACGACATTACCGGTCTTTTCGGTGATCTTATAGCATTTTACCCCTTTTCCGCCACGGTTCTGTACGGAGAATTCGCTCATGGAGGTTCGTTTACCCATACCTTTTTCCGATGCAATCAGAAGGTAATCCCCCTGAGAGCACAGCTGCATGCCGATGATTTCATCCCCGTCGCTGAGGTTGATACCACGAACACCCATGGATACTCTTCCGGTGCTTCTGACATCCGTATCTTTAAAGCGGATACACTGACCGTATTTCGTTACCAGAATGATATCTTTCTTGTTATCTGTGAATTTTACTTCGATCAGTTCATCATCATCTTTCAGAGAGATCGCCGCAAGACCGGTCTTTCTGACATTTGCATAATCCTGGATCGGTGTTTTCTTCACGATACCGCTCTTGGTTGCCATAAACAGATACTGACCCTGGCTGTAATCTTTCAGGGACAGGACCGCTGTGATCTTCTCACCTGCCTGTAACTGCAGCAGGTTGATGATCGCCGTACCGCGGGCAGTTCTTCCAGCTTCCGGAATCTCATACGCCTTCAGGCGGTATACTTTACCCATATTCGTAAAGAACATCAGATAATGGTGGGTCGTTGTCATCAGCAGTTCATCGATATAATCGTCCTCGATGGTCTGCATACCCTTGATGCCCTTGCCGCCACGGTTCTGGCTGCGGAAATTATCTACGGTCATTCGTTTGATATAACCTAATTTTGTCATGGTGATGACGGTATTTTCATTCGGGATCATATCCTCCATGGAAATATCGAACTCGTCAAATCCGATGGCTGTCTTTCTCTCGTCGCCATATTTTTCACTGATGGCAAGGATCTCCTCACGGATCACGCGAAGCAGCAGATTTCTGTCTGCCAGGATGGCTTCCAGTCTGCGAATACGATCCATCAGTTCTTTGTATTCTGCTTCCAACTTCTCTCTTTCCAGACCGGTCAGTGTACGCAGACGCATATCTACGATTGCCTGTGCCTGTGCATCGGAAAGTGTAAAACGTTCCATCAATCTTGCTTTTGCCACCTGGGTGTTTTCCGAACCACGGATGATACGGATGACTTCATCGATGTTATCGAGTGCTTTTAAGAGTCCTTCCAGGATATGGGCACGTTCTCTTGCTTTGTTCAGATCGTACTGGGTTCTTCTGGTCACAACATCTTCCTGATGTGCCAGGTAATGTTTCAGGATCTCCATCAGGTTCATGACTTTCGGCTGGTTGTTGACCAGTGCCAGCATGATCACGCCGAAGGTATCCTGTAACTGGGTATGTTTATACAGTTTATTCAACAGCACGTTTGCATTGACATCTCTTCGCAGTTCAATGCAGATACGCATACCCTCTCTGCTCGAGTGGTCGTTTAATGCCGTGATACCGTCGATTTTCTTCTCTTTTACCAGATCTGCGATCTTTTCGATCAGTCTGGCTTTGTTGACCAGATACGGAAGTTCCGTGACAATGATCTGGCTCTTTCCGTTTGGCAGTGTCTCGATATTCGTCACCGCACGGACACGGATCTTGCCGCGGCCTGTCCGGTACGCTTCCTCGATTCCTCTGGTTCCAAGGATCGTTGCTCCGGTCGGGAAGTCCGGTCCCTTGACGATCTTTAAGATTTCTTCGATCTCGGTATCCCGGTTCTCTTCCACGATATTGTCAATGATCTTCACCACTGCTGCAATGATCTCTTTTAAGTTATGCGGCGGAATATTCGTCGCCATACCTACCGCGATACCGGAAGTACCGTTTACCAGAAGGTTCGGGTAACGTGCCGGAAGTACGGTCGGCTCTTTTTCTGTCTCATCAAAGTTTGGGGAAAAGTCTACGGTGTTTTTATTGATGTCTGCAAGCATCTCCATGGAAATCTTGCTCAGACGCGCCTCGGTATATCGCATGGCAGCCGCACCGTCACCATCCACGGAACCGAAGTTTCCGTGACCGTCAACCAGCGGATAACGGGTGGACCACTCCTGTGCCATATTTACCAGGGCACCATAGATAGAACTGTCACCGTGCGGGTGATATTTACCCATGGTATCACCGACGATACGGGCACATTTTCTGTGTGGTTTGTCCGGACCGTTGTTCAGCTCGATCATAGAGAACAGCACTCTTCGCTGTACCGGCTTTAATCCGTCTCTGACATCCGGCAGCGCACGGGATGCGATGACACTCATGGCATAATCGATATACGATTCTTCCATTGTCTTTTTCAGGTCCACCTCGTGGACCTTGTCAAAAATATTGTCTTCCATCTTTTTCTCCTATTGTTATCTTTTGGATTAAATATCAAGATTTTTAACTTTTAATGCATTTTCCTCTATGAACTCACGACGCGGTTCTACTTTATCTCCCATCAGAGTGGTAAAGGTAAGGTCAAGTTCGGATGAAGTCTCATCGTCCATGGTCACACGAAGAAGGACTCTTCGCTCCGGATCCATGGTGGTCTCCCACAGCTGATCCGCATCCATCTCACCCAGACCTTTGTATCGCTGGATCTTGTTGTTACCGTCTCTTCCGATCTCGGTCAGGATGTTGTCCAGTTCCTTATCGTCGTATGCATACCAGATTTTCTTGTTCTTCTCGATCTTATAAAGCGGCGGCTGTGCCAGATACACATATCCCTGTTTGATCAGTTCCGGCATGAAACGATACAGGAACGTCAGCATCAGGGTGGCGATATGCGCGCCGTCGACATCGGCATCGGTCATGATGATGATCTTGTGATACCGCAGTTTGGAAATATCAAAATCCTCATGGATACCGGTACCAAACGCAGTGATCATGGCTTTGATCTCCGCATTGCCGTAGATTCGATCCAGACGGGCTTTCTCCACGTTCAGGATCTTTCCACGAAGCGGCAGAATTGCCTGGGTTGCACGGCTTCTCGCGGTCTTTGCAGAACCGCCGGCGGAATCTCCCTCTACGATGTAGATCTCGCAGTTTTTCGGATCCTTATCGGTACAGTCTGCCAGTTTTCCAGGCAGGGATAATCCTTCCAGGGCAGATTTTCTTCTGGTCAGATCGCGGGCTTTTCTCGCCGCATCTCTGGCACGCTGTGCCAGTACGGATTTCTCCACGATGGTTTTTGCCACGGACGGATTCTGCTCCAGGAAAATCTCCAGTGTCCGGCTTACCACCGCATCGACCGCACCTCTTGCCTCGCTGTTACCCAGCTTCTGCTTCGTCTGTCCTTCAAACTGCGGCTCCTCGATCTTTACACTGATGATCGCGGTCAGACCTTCACGGATATCTTCTCCTGCCAATTTTTCATTCTCTTTTAACAGTTTATTTTTCTTCGCATAATCGTTAAAGGTCTTGGTCAGAGCATTACGGAAGCCGACCACATGGGTTCCACCTTCCGGTGTCGTGATATTGTTGACGAATCCATACGTTGTCTCGTTGTAAGAATCGTTATGCTGCATCGCCACTTCCACAGCAACGCCGTCTTTCATTCCCTCACAGTAGATGATCTCCGGGTACAGCGCCTCCTTGCTGCGGTTTAAGTAGGTGACAAATTCTTTGATTCCACCTTCGTAATGGAACTCTTTGACCAGTTCTTTTTCCCCGCGCTCATCCGTCAGACGGATCTTCAGACCTTTTGTCAGGAACGCCATCTCACGGAATCTCTGTTTCAGGGTATCAAAATCAAATATGGTTTCTTCAAAGATCTCTTTATCCGGCAGGAACGATACCATGGTTCCTGTTTTTTCCGGATCACAGTCTCCAATGACCTTTAATTTATAAATGGTTTTTCCCCGTTCATATCTCTGACGGTAGACCTTGCCTTCATGGTAGATCGTAACTTCCAGCCACTCGGAAAGTGCATTTACTACAGATGCACCTACACCGTGAAGACCTCCGGATACCTTGTACCCTCCACCGCCAAACTTTCCTCCTGCATGAAGGATGGTGAATACAACTTCCACGGCCGGAATCCCCGCTTTGTGGTTGATTCCCACAGGGATACCCCTTCCGTTATCTATGACGGTAATGGAATTATCTTCCTGAATTTTGACATCGATTACATCACAAAATCCCGCAAGTGCCTCATCCACTGCATTATCTACGATCTCGTAGACCAGATGGTGAAGTCCGCGGATGGATGTACTTCCGATGTACATACCAGGTCTTTTTCTGACCGCTTCCAAACCTTCCAATATCTGGATTTGATCTGCTCCGTATTCTGTACTCATCCTTATCCTCCTAAATTTTTATTTAAAAATCAATTTTCCCTTCGGTCACCCGGAACACCCTGTCAATCGAAAAATTATTCTCGATCAGTTCATCCAGACCGGTACATGTGATCACCGTCTGGATATTGTGGATGCTCTGCAACAGATAATTTTGCCGGTTACTGTCAAGTTCCGACAATACATCATCCAGAAGCAGCACCGGATGATCCTTCGTCACCTTTTCCACCAGGTAGATTTCCGACATTTTCAAAGAAAGAGCTGCCGTGCGCTGCTGTCCCTGGGACCCATACTTTCGAATATCGATCCCGTTGGTCTGTACACAAAAATCGTCTCTGTGAGGACCTACGGACGTCACACGGAAACGAAGATCTTTTTCTCTCGCACTCTGCAGTTTTTCTTCAAATACTTCCTCTTCCACATCCGGTTCATACAACAGCCGGATCTCTTCTTTCTGCCCGGTCAGGTTGCTGTGGATCTGCCGGATGATCTCTCCGAGTTCTTCCATAAACCGCTTTCTCAGAGAAATGATCTTCTTCCCGTAAGAAACCAGCTGCATATCCCACACATCCAGTGTCTCCGTCAGTCCAGGCTGAAAACCGATGTCTTTTAACAGCTTATTGCGCTGATTTAACACCTTATTATAACTCGTCAGCTCCTGTAAGTAAACTTTATTTAACTGACAAAGTTCCAAATCCATAAATCTTCTTCTCTCGGAAGGTCCGTTTTTGATGATATTCAGGTCTTCCGGAGAAAATGCCACCAGATTCACGATACCGAAAAGTTCTGCTGCCTTCCGGATCGGAATCCCGTCGATGGCGATGCCTTTAGCTTTATTTTTTTTCAGATGCATATCGATCTTATGAGATACGCCATCCTTTTTTACCATCATCCGAATATGCGACTCGTCCTGATCAAACCGGATCATCTCTTTATCCTTGCTTCCCCGGTGCGATTTTGTGGTTCCGCAAAGATAGATGGCCTCGAGAACGTTCGTCTTTCCCTGGGCATTGTCTCCGTAGAGAATATTTGTCCCCGGATCCAGAACGATGGACAGATCCTCATAGTTTCGAAAATTTTTCAATTCTAACGATTCAATGTACATACTTTTTATTTTTCAATCCGCAGTTCCTGTCCGTCAAAAGAAACCACATCTCCGTCGTACAATTTACGTCCCCGTCTTATGTCAACCTCGTTGTTTACCTTTACTAAACCATCCTGGATCACCAGTTTGGCTTCCACGCCGTCTTCCACCAGGTTCGCTGCTTTCAGCGCCTGACCGAGCTTGATATACTCGTCTCTCAGTTTAATTATTTCCATTTTTTCTCACTTTCTTACCGTGCGGTATTAAAATTTACCGGAAGAATCAGGTAAATATAGGATTCTTCTTCGTTTTTGATGAAACAAGGAGCCTTTGGATTGACCAGATAAATAGAAATTTCTTCATCGTCGATGACTTTCAGTGCGTCGATTAGAAACTTCGGGTTGAATCCGATCATAATATCTTTTCCTTCTTTATCGATATCGATCTCTTCATTCATGGAACCCATCTGGGAATTGATGTTCAGCTGCATACCGGTATCATCGATTGTAATAATGATCGGTTTTTTGTCACCTTCTTTTACAAAAAGTGTGGCACGGTCGATACACTCGAGGAATTCCCGCTTGTTGATCTTCACTTTTGTCTCATAATCACTCGAGAGCATCTGGTCGATCCGGAAATATTCGCCTTCGATCAGCCGGGAAACGACTACGGTATCATCAAATTCAAAAACAATATGGTTTTCGGTAAAGAAAATCTTCACCTGATCTTCTACTTCACCCGAAAGGATCTTGCTGATTTCATTCAGTGTCTTTCCAGGAACGACAACCTTTCTTGCAGGGTAATTATCTTTCAGTTCGATCTTACGGATCGCGATTCGATGACCGTCGAGTGAAACTACTTTCAGCATATTGTCCTTGATCTCAAAGAGTTCACCGGTCATCAGCTTGTTATTTTCGTTTGCTGCAATTGAGAATATTGTCTGACGAATCACTTCTTTTAATGTAAATTGTGAGATTTCAATACCTTCTGTACGTTCAATAACTGGCAAATAAGCAAAATCATCTCCGGATTTTCCAGGAATTGTGAACTTTGCTTTCTCACAGGTGATCGTAGTATTCAGGTTTGCATCGGTCTGGATGGTTACATCACTGTCCGGAAGTTTACGGATAATATCAGAAAACAGTTTTGCATCCAGGGCAACGATACCTTTTTCTTCTATAATACCTTTCACTTTTGTCTCGATACCCAGTTCCATATCATTAGAAGTGAAGGTGATTTCTGCTGCGGAAGCATCGATCAGGATACATTCTAGGATCGGCATGGTTGTTTTAGATGAGACAGCTTTCAGTGAAATGTTGACGCTCTTTAATAATTCGTTTTTGGCACAGATTAATTTCATAATGTGAATAACTTCCTTCCTTGAACCTGAGGGCTCATGTATAAAAAAATAATAAGAAATCCGTAGTATTCGTAGTAGGGGCTGTGAAAATGTGTAAAAGTGGTGCAAGCCCTGAAAATATAAGGATTTTTCTATGGGATAACTGTGTGCATCCCGTAGAAGGTGCCTGTGTACGGTTTGTGGATGGAAAAATAAGGTTCCGGTTGTCCACAGATTATACACAGCGAATTCACAGACGGAATGTGGATAACTAAAAACTGCTAGAGCAAGCGGCTAATTACCCGGCTGAAGTTTTTTCTTCAGAATCTCGATCGCTTTCTGTGTGGTCTGTGAAGTTTTTAATTCCTGTTCGATCTTGTCGCAGCCATGCATAATGGTAGTGTGATCACGGTTTCCCATACACTGACCGATGGATTTTAACGGAATATTGGCAAGTTCCCGACAAAGATACATGGCAATCTGGCGAGGATAAACGACTTTACTGTTTCGTTTAGTGCCGATGATGTCCTCCGGTGTGATATCATAGTGCTCCGCAACGGTGTTGATGATATATTCCGGTGTGATGATCTTCTTATCGTTCGGGGAAATGATATCTTTCAGTACCGTTTCTGCCAGTTCCATCGTAACTTCCCGTTTTTCAAGGTTCGCGTAGGCGATAATTTTGTTTAAAGATCCTTCCAGCTCACGGATATTGGACTTAATGTTTTTCGCGATATATTCGATGATGGAATCATCCAGGTTGTAGCCGTCCATTTCTTCTTTTTTCCGGAGGATCGCAACACGCGTCTCGTAGTCAGGAGAGGAGATGTCAGCTAAAAGTCCCCATTCAAAACGGGAACGGATACGGTCTTCGAGGATCTCCATATCTTTCGGCGGTTTATCACTGGAGATAATGATCTGTTTTTTGGCTCCGTGAAGAGCGTTGAAAGTATGGAAAAATTCTTCCTGTGTAGATTCTTTTCCGATGATAAACTGGATATCGTCGATCAGTAAAACATCGATGTTCCGGTACTTTTCGCGGAATTTTGTCATCGCAGTGTTGTTTCCGTTTCGGATCGCCTCGATCAGTTCGTTGGTAAATTCTTCACTGGTGGTGTACAGAATCTTGGTGGAAGGATTTCTTTCTAATATAAAGTGTGCAACGGAATGCATCAGATGGGTCTTTCCAAGACCAACGCCTCCATATAAAAAGAGGGGATTGTAGATTTCTCCCGGAGATTCTGCCACGGCGAGGGATGCCGCGTGGGCAAATTTGTTGTTGCTTCCGACGACAAACGTATCGAAGGTGTATTTCGGATTCAGGTTTGCCATTTCCATGCTGGTATTATAATTAGTAGAAACGGGGACTTCTTTTTCTACATTTTGTACATCTTCCGGCAGGACGAATCTGATATCATAGTCGGACCCGGTCAGTTCTGAAATCGCAACTTTCAGTGGGAGGGCGTACTTTTTGCTGATATAATTCAGTCCAACCTGCTGGGAAGGAACCAGTATGGTAACTACCTGGTCATCGATGCTGTGAATGGTCAGCGGTTTTAACCAGGTTTTGAAAGAGACGTCCGATAATTCGTGTTCCGTCTTTACTGTTTCCAATATTTCGTCCCATTTTTCGTAAATAATGTTCATGATTTCCTCCATAAGTGCAAGGCAGCTGATAGAACGAGCTACTTTCTCTACCATATCTTATAATAAAATGTGGATTTTAGCAACGACAAAATGTGGATAAGTCGATAAAAAAACGGAGGTAAAATACTTGTCCCGTGGATAAATAAAAGGGCAGCAGGAGTTATACACATCGAAAAATGCGGAAAAACAGGGAATTATGGGAATTGTCCAAAATGTATACACATCATATACACCACTTATCCACAAGTTATCCACATCCGGTGGATAACTTACGTAAACCATGTGTACAGGCTGTGCAAAGATGTGCGTAACCGAAAAAGGAGGGATTCGGTCTGCTATCGGGAGCACGGAGATCGACGGAGCGCGGATGATCCCGGGAGCCGGATTTTAAGAAAAAAATGAAAAAAATCAGGAAAAAACCGCGATTTGACTTGACTTGCCATTTATTTATGAATATAATTGAAACGATGTTTTCTGACATACATGAAAAGACGATTATAACCGAATAACGGATATTAAAGGAGGTGCCTTAGATATGAAAATGACATTTCAGCCGAAAAAAAGATCCAGAGCAAAAGTTCACGGATTCAGAGCAAGAATGAGCACAAAAGGTGGCAGAAAAGTTCTGGCTGCCAGAAGATTAAAAGGAAGAAAAAGCTTATCAGCATAAGACATAAGACCGCATACATTGTGGTCTTTTCTTCTATCTAAAAGATTTTAAAAAATTTTTCTTTAAAGGTAAGGAATTTCTATGAAATATAAAGATGCAGAGAGCTTAAAAAAGAACAGAGATTTTCAGCTGGTATATAAAACAGGAACATCTTATGTAAATAAGTATTTAGTCATGTATGCGAAAGAGAATCAGCTGGGGAAAAACAGAATCGGAATCTCCGTCAGTAAAAAAGTGGGCAACAGTGTAGTGCGCCACCGGCTCTGCAGACTGGTAAGAGAAAGTTACCGGCTGCATGAGGATGTATTTCGTAGAGGGTTTGATATTGTTGTGGTAGCCCGCGTGAGTGCAAAAGAGAGAACGTTTCGTGAGATTGAGAGTGCATTCCTACACCTTGGCAGGTTACATCACCTTGTAGAGAAGGAAGAACATGAAAGCAATATTGATTAAAGGAATTAGATTCTACCAGAAATATATTTCCCCTTTAAAGAGTACCAAGTGTCCCTATTTTCCGTCCTGTTCGCAGTACGGACTGGAGGCAATTGAAAAATACGGAGCGTTTAAGGGCTCTCTTTTAGCCATATGGAGGATCTTACGGTGTAACCCGTTCTCCAAAGGCGGAGTGGATCCGGTTCCGTAGACTGATGTAATGTGAATTACATTTAAGGAGGAAACATAATTGAATATCGTAATGACGAAGGTTTCGATGCCTATTATCGGATGGGTAAGTGAGATTCTGGGATGGATGATCAATGTGATATACAGCGGTCTTGAACTGATCGGGATCACAAACATCGGTTTGTCCATTATTTTATTTACACTGGTTGTATATCTTCTGATGACTCCGTTGCAGATCAAACAGCAGAAATTTTCCAAGTTAAATGCTGTTATGCAGCCTGAGATCCAGAAGATCCAGAAGAAATACAATGGTAAAAAAGACCAGGATTCTATGATGAAGCAGAATGAGGAGATCAGTGCTGTATATCAGAAATATGGTGTATCTCCAACAGGAAGCTGCGTACAGCTGTTGGTTCAGATGCCGGTTCTGCTGGCTTTGTACCAGGTAATCTATCACATTCCTGGATATATCTCCGGAGTAAGAAACGTATTTACCGGACTGACCGCAAAGATCATGTCTGTCGATGGATTTGGCAGTATCATCAGCCAGTTCTTAACCGACAACAAGATCACAATGACCGGAATCTCAGCCAATACAGAATTTACCAAGACAACAACGATTGATTTTCTGTATAAACTGTCCCCGTCACAGCTGGAAAAATTCTCACAGATCAGCGATTTCAGCGGATTTTCCGATCTGTTCGATAAAGTAGCGCAGCAGACCAGCCATATGAATACGTTCCTGAACCTGAATATCTCAGACACCCCGCTTGCCATCATCAAGAGCGGTATGGCACAGGGCGGAGCAGCAGGATACCTTCTGGTATTTTCCGCTGCCATGGTTCCGATCCTTGCATGGCTGACACAGTGGATGAACTACAAACTGATGCCGCAGCCAAAGCAGGCTCCGAACAGTGAACCGAGTGCAATGGAAGCTTCTATGAAGAGCATGAATACGTTCATGCCGATCATGTCTGCCGTATTCTGTTTCTCTTTCCCGGTAGGTATCGGTATTTACTGGGTAATCGGTGCTGTGATCCGTTGTATCCAGCAGCTGGTGATCAACCGTAAGATGGAGCAGATGGATATGGAAGACCTGGTTCGCCGGAATCAGGAAAAGATGAAGAAAAAGATGGAAAAAAGAGGTGTGTCTGCACAGCAGATCAACCAGCAGGCAAGAATGAATGCAAGAAACATTCAGGCACCTGATAAAACATCCGGTCTGAGTCAGGAAGAAAAAGCTGCACAGAGAAAGAAAGCAACGGAATATTATAATAACGCCAATGTAAAACCGGGCAGTCTGGCTGCCAAGGCGAACATGGTAAAACAGTTTGACGAAAAGAACGCGAAGAAGAAATAGGGGGAGAAAGGGCTATGGAATTCAAAGAGATTACTGCGAAAACCGTCGATGAAGCCATTACAAAGGCTTGTCTGGAGTTCGAGACTTCCAGTGATAACTTAGAGATTCAGGTTGTCCAGGAGGGTACTTCCGGTTTCTTGGGATTTATCGGCAGCAAACCTGCCGTGATCAAAGTTCGTAAAAAGGTGCAGGAAGAAGAATTCGACATCTTAAAAGAGCTTGCAAAAGAAGAGAAAAAGGAAAAGAAAGCCCCTGTTAAGGAAGAAAAGAAAGAACCCAAAAAAGAATTCAGAAAAGAAGTAAAAAAAGAAGCCAAACCGGTAAGAGAGCCGAAAAAAGAGACTGCTGCCAAACCGCAGACAGAAAATAAGGAAGTAAAACCGGTGGCAAAAGAAGCACAGCCGAAGCCGGAACCGAGAAAACCGGTTGTCCGTACCGAAGAACAGGTACAGCAGATGAAACAGGATGCAGAAAAATTCCTGACCGGCGTATTTGGTGCAATGGAACTTCCGGTGGAGATTACCATGAACTATGATAAGACCGCCGATTGCCTGGAAATCGATTTTGCCGGCGAGGATATGGGTATCCTGATCGGTAAGAGAGGACAGACACTGGATTCTCTGCAGTATCTGACCAGCCTGGTTGTCAACAAAGAGCAGCAGGATTATGTCAGAGTGAAAGTAGATACCGAAAACTACAGAAGCCGCAGAAAAGACACGCTGGAAAACCTGGCAAAAAACATTGCTTTCAAAGTGCGTAAAACAAGAAAGCCGGTAGTGTTAGAACCAATGAATCCTTATGAGAGAAGAATCATCCATTCTGCACTGCAGGGAAACAAGTACGTGGAAACATACAGTGAGGGCAATGAACCTTACCGTCATGTAGTAGTTGTTTATAAAGGTAAATAAGTTGTTGAATGGAAAAGATGTTATTTCACGGGGTGTGAGTAGCATCTTTTCCTGCTTTAAGAAGAATATAATGCTCTGAAAGGAGTAGGACAGAGATGACAGGAGATACGATTGCGGCAATTGCCACAGCGATGAGTGCTTCAGGAATCGGTATTATCCGTATCAGCGGTGACGATAGCATGGAGATCATCAGCAAAGTATACCGCTCAAAGGGCGGAAAAAAGCAGATAAAAGAAGCCGAAAGCCATACGATTCATTATGGATTTATCTATGACAACGATACCATGATCGATGAAGTCCTGGTGATGATCATGAAAGGACCGAGAAGTTATACCGGAGAAGATACGGTGGAGATCGACTGCCACGGCGGCGTTCTTGCCATGAAAAAGGTACTCGAAGCCGTGATCCATGCGGGTGCAAGACCGGCGGAACCGGGAGAATTTACCAAGCGTGCCTTCTTAAACGGAAGGATCGATCTGTCTCAGGCAGAGGCGGTGATCGATGTGATCCAGGCGAAGAATGAATACGCACTGAAAAGCTCGTTAAGCCAGCTGAAAGGCTCTGTCTTAACGTCCATCAAAGAGATCCGAAGCAGTATCCTGTATCATATCGCGTATATTGAATCGGCGCTGGATGATCCGGAACATATCAGTCTGGATGGGTACAGCGAAAAACTCGCGCAGACGGTAGAAGAGGAAAAGAAGAAGATCCGTCGTCTGGCGGACTCTTTTGACGAAGGAAAGATGATACGGGAAGGTATCCGGACCGTGATCGTGGGAAAACCGAACGCGGGAAAATCTTCTCTGTTAAATTATCTGGTCGGAGAGGAAAAGGCGATCGTCACGGATATCGCCGGAACGACGAGAGATGTCCTTGAGGAGACAATCGTTTTACAGGGAATCTCCCTTCGGATGATGGATACGGCGGGAATCCGGGCAACGGAAGATGTGGTGGAAAAAATCGGCGTGGAGAGAGCCAGAGCTTACGCAAAAGACGCGGATCTGGTATTATATGTCGTGGATTCCTCCATTCCGTTAGATGAAAATGATGAGGAAATTCTGGAGATTCTCCGGGATAAAAAAGCGATCATTCTGTTAAACAAGAGCGACCTGACTCCGGTGGTGACAAAAGAGATGCTGGAAGCGCGCACGGATATGCCGGTGCTCGCGATTTCCGCAAGACAGGAGCAGGGTGTAGAACTTCTCGAAGAACAGATCAAATCGATGTTTTTTGCAGGAGAATTGTCCTTTAACGATGAAGTATATATTACGAATGTCCGCCATAAGACGGCGCTTGAGGAAGCGTATCAGAGCCTTACGATGGTGGAAAACAGCATTGCCATGGAGATGCCGGAAGATTTCTTCTCTATCGATCTTATGAACGCATATGAGGCGCTTGGAAGGATTGTGGGAGAGTCGGTTGGAGAGGATCTGGTCAATGAGATCTTCAGCAAGTTCTGTACCGGCAAGTAAGAGTGGCAGAAGGAGAAAGAAATGAACAAACTGGTGGAATATATAGATGTCGCCGTTATCGGAGCCGGACACGCCGGCTGCGAGGCATCACTGGCAGCAGCCAGACTGGGGCTTGAAACTATGGTATTTACCGTCAGTGTGGACAGCATCGCGATGATGCCGTGTAACCCGAATATCGGAGGAAGCTCCAAGGGGCATCTGGTAAAAGAGATCGATGCGCTGGGCGGAGAGATGGGAAAGGTCATCGATAAGACCTTTATCCAGTCCAAGATGTTAAACAAATCCAAAGGACCTGCAGTCCATTCCCTGCGTGCCCAGGCGGATAAGAAAAATTACAGCAATACCATGCGCCAGGTGCTGGAGAATACACCACATCTGACGATCAAACAGGCGGAAGTGACGGAACTGATTGTAGAAGATGGTACGATCAAGGGAGTAAAAACATATTCCGGCGCAACGTATTATGCAAAGGCAGTTGTTCTGTGTACCGGAACGTATCTGAAGGCGAGATGCATCTATGGAGATGTAAGTAATTATACCGGTCCGAACGGACTGCAGGCGGCCAATTACCTGACGGACTCTCTGAAAGCGAACGGTGTGGAGATGTTCCGTTTCAAGACCGGAACACCGGCGCGTATCGACAAACGGTCGATCGATTTTTCAAAGATGGAAGAGCAGAAGGGAGACGAGAGAGTCGTTCCGTTTTCTTTCTCCACCGACCCGGAAAGTGTCCAGATCGATCAGGTATCCTGCTGGCTGACCTATACCAACGAGAAAACCCATGAGATCATCCGGGAAAATCTGGATCGTTCCCCGCTGTATTCCGGTATGATCGAGGGAACCGGTCCGCGGTACTGTCCGTCGATCGAGGACAAAGTGGTAAGATTTGCAGATAAATCCAGACATCAGGTATTTATCGAACCGGAAGGGCTGAACACGAATGAAATGTATGTCGGCGGTATGTCCAGCTCCCTGCCAGAGGATGTTCAGCATGAGATGTATCACTCCGTACCGGGACTGGAACACGCAAAGATCGTGCGCAATGCCTACGCGATCGAGTACGACTGCATCAACCCAAGACAGCTGATGCCGACACTGGAATTTAAAAATATCAAAAACCTGTTCAGCGGCGGTCAGTTTAACGGAAGCTCAGGATACGAGGAGGCAGCCGCACAGGGGCTGATCGCGGGTATCAACGCGGCACTGAAAGTCAAAGGTGAGGAACTGCTGGTACTTGATCGATCCGAAGCTTATATCGGAGTATTGATCGACGATCTGGTAACAAAAGAAAACCATGAGCCATATCGTATGATGACAAGCCGCGCCGAGTATCGTCTGCTGCTTCGCCAGGACAATGCAGATCTCAGACTCCGGGAAAAAGGCTACCGTGTCGGACTGATCAGCAAAGAACAGTATCAGGATATCCTGAAGAAAGAACAGCTGATCAAAGAAGAAATCGAACGGGTGGAACACGTAAATGTAGGAGCATCGAGACCGGTTCAGGAACTCCTTGAACAGTATGGAAGTACACCGCTGACTTCAGGATCCACTCTGGGTGAACTGATCCGCCGTCCGGAACTGAACTACGAAGTGCTGGCACCAATCGATAAAAACCGTCCGGAACTCCGCTATGACATCCGGGAACAGGTCAATATCAACATCAAGTATGATGGATATATCACCCGTCAGTTAAAACAGGTGGAACAGTTCAAAAAACTGGAAAGCAAAAAGATCCCGGAAGATATGGATTATGATCAGGTCAAGAGTCTGCGCATCGAGGCCGTACAGAAATTAAAACTGTACCGCCCGGTAAGCATCGGCCAGGCCTCCCGTATCGCAGGGGTATCTCCGGCGGATGTATCGGTGCTGCTGGTATATCTGGAAAGTCATCGCGCGTAAAATGAGATATATGTGTGGCAGCAGAAGTTTCTGCTGCCGCCTACCTTAGAGCGTGTCTGAAAAATCATTTCCGCAATCTGCAAGCCCCACTTTGCGGTATATTTTACCCTCATTCGGTTGCCGTAGCCCGCTACGCCGCCCTCATTCGGATAAAATCTCCCACAAACTGGGACTCGCAGCTCACGAAAAGCCTTTTTCAAACACGCTCTAACGCAGATGAAAGAAATATGAAAAAAAATGTAAGATAAGAAGTAACTATTCAGCAGGTAGAAACTGTGAATGTACTGGACAGTTACGATAAGAAAAGAAAGGAACAAGCATGGCTCAATACGATACCACATGGTTTGAAAAAGGACTTGCCGAGCTGGAGATCACATTAAATGAAAAACAGATCGAACAGTTTCTGACCTACTATGAACTTCTGGTGGAATGGAACAAAGTGATGAATCTGACGGCCATTACCGAATACGAAGAAGTCATCACCAAGCACTTCCTGGACAGCGTAGCGTCTGTCAAAGTGTGTGATTACAGCAAACCGATGAAAATCCTGGATCTTGGAACAGGCGCCGGATTTCCCGGCATACCGTTAAAAATCGCTTTTCCGGATCAGGAGATCGTCCTTCTCGACTCCCTGAACAAGCGTGTGAAATTCCTGAACACCGTCATTGAAACCCTCGGTCTCACAGGAATCCGCGCTATCCACGGAAGAGCCGAAGACTACGCCCGTCAGGCAGACTACAGAGAACAGTTCGATCTGTGTGTCTCACGCGCTGTAGCCAACTTAAGCACCCTGTCCGAATACTGCCTGCCCTATGTAAAAGTGGGCGGTCACTTTATCCCGTATAAATCAGGAAAAATCCAGGATGAACTGACCGGAGCCAAAACCGCCATCAAAATCCTCGGCGGCAACCTGGAAAAAACCGAAAAATTCCAGCTGGCAGACACCGACATGGAACGCTCCTTCGTAGTCATCCGAAAAACCAAACCAACCGGCAAAAAATTCCCAAGAAAAGCCGGTTTACCATCCAAAGAACCAATCAAATAACATATGAACACAAGAAAACCCCGTGAGAAGCCGAAAAACAGCTCAAAACGGGGTTTTTCTGTACAAGTCAACAAACACTCCACTCACATAGCAGAAAACGCGAATATAGGGCAAATACGGGGAGAGTAAAAAATAAAGACAGAAAACAGATGTAAAGTGTCAGGCATGCGAATCTGAAAATAGACCAAAGAAAAATCACTTCCATAAACATTCTTCTACTACGCGCACCTAAAAACCACCTAAACCGTATAAGTCATTTTTTCAAAAAGAATTTTAAGATATCCACTCAGAATCGCTCCCATAAATGTCACCCGATAACATCCCGTCTACACCGCGCCACGCATTTTAAATCATGCATTTTTTGCTTGCTATCCAGTCAAAAAGCCGGAAATCTCCGTCCCCAACGGCTCACCCAATAACGTCCCCCACACACCTCCCCTCCAACTTTGAATACCCAGCTTTCGGACTCGCGCTCCTCCCCACACGAACCGCTTGTCGAGCACGAGTTTGAGACCACAGGCTCAAACCGAGCGCAGACCCGGTCGCGTGGGGAGGAGCGTGAGTCCGGAAGCGTTCGGGTAATCAAAGTCACACACATTTCACAAAGAAAACACAAACATTTCGAAACTTCATCACACTTTCTCTATAAAATAATACCAATAAAGGAGGTAACAAATTGTGATAGAAGTGAAGAATTTAGTAAAGAAATACGGTGATCACACCGCTGTCGATCACCTGTCATTTCATGTGGAAAAAGGCCAGATCTACGGCTTCTTAGGTCCCAACGGCGCCGGAAAATCTACAACTATGAACATTATGACCGGCTACATCGCGTCTACATCCGGCGAAGTCCTGATCGACGGACATAACATTCTGGAAGAGCCGGAAGCTGCGAAAAAATGCATCGGATACCTGCCGGAACAGCCTCCGCTGTACTTCGATATGACGGTAGCTGAATACCTGAAATTCGCGGCAGAACTCAAAAAAATCCCGAAAAACGAAAGAGAAACCAAGATCGAACAGGTTATGGAACTGACAGGCATCACCGCGATGGCAAACCGCCTGATCAAAAACCTGTCTAAAGGATACAAACAGCGAGTAGGACTTGCCCAGGCGATCCTCGGATATCCTGAGATCATCATTCTGGATGAGCCAACCGTAGGACTCGATCCGAAACAGATCATCGAGATCCGTGAACTGATCAAGAAACTCAGCGAAGAACACACCATTATATTAAGTTCTCATATTCTGTCAGAAGTAAGTGCTGTCTGTGATTACATCATGATCATCAACCACGGAAAACTGGTTGCAAGTGATACCACAGAAAACCTGATGAACCATTCACTGGGAAGCAACACCCTGGAACTTACCGTAAAAGGAGAAAAACAGGACGTTAAAAATCTGTTGCGCGGAGTAGAAGAAATTCAAAAAATAGAGTGGAAAGCGGAAGAAAACGAAAAAACAGTGAGTATGGTGATCACAACAGAAGAAAAGACGGATATCCGTGAAAAACTGTTTTATATGATGGCAGATGCAAAAATGCCGATCCTGAATATGCAGTTTACGAAAGTATCCCTCGAAGACATCTTCCTCGAACTGACACAAAACGAAACAGCCCCTGTTACGGACGAACAGGACACCGAACCGGAGTCCGTACCGGAAGATGAAACCGGTACAGACGCGGAAAAAGAGAATGAAACAGAACAGGAGGCTCACGATGAAAGCGATTTATAAGAAAGAAGTAAAAAGTTATCTGACCTCTATGATCGGATATGTATTTATATTTTTCATTCTGCTTCTGGAAGGCATCTATTTTACCGCCTATAACCTGCAGAATGCATACCCGTTATTTGGCAACACCTTAAGTGCCATTACCGTTATGTTCCTGATCCTGGTGCCGATTCTGACGATGAAAACCATCGCAGAAGAACGCAAACAGAAGACCGATCAGCTGCTTTTGACAGCTCCGGTATCGGTTGGTGAGATCGTTACCGGCAAGTTCCTGGCAGTGTCTACCGTTTATGTGATCCCGCTGCTGATCATCTGTCTGTACCCGCTGATCATGGGAAAATACGGCACGGTATCCTATGCGATGGCATATACGGCAGTGCTTGGATTTGCCCTTCTCGGATTTGCTCAGATCGCAGTCGGAATCTTCTGGTCATCTGTTACGGAAAATCCGGTCATTGCAGCAGTTGTAACCTTTATCGTGCTGTTTATCTGCTACATGATCACCGGTATCGGATCCCTGATTCCGGACAGCTCCATGGCGTCTCTGACCTGCTATATGATCCTGGTTCTGCTGGCTGCTGTATGGATTTACCATATGATCCAGAACCTGTGGATTGCAGCGGTTATCGGTATCGCAGGGGAAGCGGCGCTTGCCATCACCTATATGGTAAAATCCACACTGTTTGAGGGAAGCATTCAGAAATTCCTGGATGTTTTCAATATTACCAGTCACTTTGATAACTTTACAAACGGTATTCTGGACCTGCAGGGAGTGGTATATTTCCTGTCTGTGATCATTATTTTCCTGGTTCTTACGGTTCAGACCATTACCAAGAGAAGATGGAATTAGGAGGCTGGAAGAATGAAAATCAATATCAAAAAGAAATTAAAATCAGCGGGAAGTACCATCAAGGAAATGGGAAGCATCAATAAAAAATCGCTGAAAAACGGTTCTTACAGCATGGCGGTGACTGCGATCGTGATCGCGGTTTTGGTTGTTGTGAACCTGATCGTGGGACAGATTCCCGAGAAATACACGCAGGTGGATGTAAGTACCCAGAAACTGTATACCATCTCAGATGAGACGGTAAGTTACCTGAAAAATCTGGATACGGATATTACGATCTACCATATCGTACAGTCCGGAAATGAAGATTCCATACTGGAAAAAATGCTGACGAAATACAAAGAGGAGTCCAAACATATCACCGTAGAGAAAAAAGATCCGGTGTTATATCCGAACTTTACTTCTCAGTATACGAGCGATGATGTGTCCGATAACAGCCTGATTGTGGTTGCCGGGGACAAGAGTAAAGTCATCAACTACAGCGATCTGTACGAAACACAGGTGGATTATACGACCTATCAGACCAATACGACAGGATTTGACGGGGAAGGTCAGATCGATAGTGCGATCTCTTATGTGACTTCCGAGAATCTGCCGGTGATCTACACGCTGGAAGGTCATGAAGAACTGGAGCTGAACAGCAGCCTGACCGACAGTCTGGAGAAAGCAAATTACGATGTACAGAGCCTGAATCTGCTGACACAGGATGCGGTTCCGGAAGATACCGGATGCCTGCTGATCGCAGCGCCGCAGAAAGATCTCTCGGAAGAAGAAGCACAGAAGATCATTACCTACATGGAAGCCGGCGGAAAAGTGATGATTTTCACGGAATATACCGGAACAGATATGCCGAACCTGAAGAGCGTACTGGAAAATTACGGTGTGACTACCGGAGACGGTGTGATCATGGAGGGAGATACCGGTCATTACATCATGCAGAGACCGTATTATATTGTTCCGACCATTGACAGTTCGGATATTACCTCAGACATTAAGAGTAACAACCGCTATGTGCTGGCGCCGATCTCACAGCCGGTAAAAACACTGAGCGATTACCGTGATACGCTGGAAATTACTCCTCTGTTATCAACATCCGATAAAGCGTATACCAAGAAAGATGTACAGAATATGTCCACCTATGAGAAAGAGGACGGCGATGAAGAAGGCAGCTTCCAGGTTGGTGTTTCTGTAACCGAGCAGGTGGACGATGACAATACCACACAGCTGGTATATTTCGGCTGTGCAAGCCTTCTCGACGAGGCTACCGACCAGCAGGTATCCGGGGGCAATACGGATCTGGTGCTGGCAGCGCTGGGCTGGATGTGTGAAAATGATGCACCGGTCATCGATGTGACGAGCAAGAGCCTGACCATGAGTTATCTGACCGTTCCACAGTTTGATGCGGCATATTGGAGTATCATCGTGTGCGGTGTGATCCCGGTGGCATTTCTGCTGATCGGTACCTTGATCTGGTTTAAGAGGAGAAAACAGTAATGAAGAAAAAAAGGGGCTTATTTGTAATTCTTGCGGGGGTTGTCCTTCTGTGTGTGCTGATCGTGTGCTATGTTGCACTGTTAAAAGTGAACAGCAGTGAGGAAAAGACAACGGAAGAAGAGACCGCGCAGGAAGAAGCGGCGGCAATCGCCAGTGACGATATCAGTACATTAACCTTTGAGGCGGGGGATCAGACCCTCACCTTCCAAAAGGGTGAAGACAGCTGGACGCTGGAAGGTCAGGAGGATTTTCCGGTGGATGCTTCGAAAGTAGACAGCGCAGTATCCTATCTGGCATCGATCAAAGCGGACCGTACCCTGACGGATGTGGAGGATCCGGGAGAATACGGTCTGGACGATCCGGTCAATGTGATCGAGGTTGTCAAAACAGACGGAAGTACAGAAAAGATTACCGTCGGTGATAAAAACAGTTCCACCGGCAACACCTATATCTGCCTGAACGATGACACCTCAACGGTATATACCACAGGTACGGATCTTGGAAATGCATTTTCCGGCGGGCTGTATAACTATGCGGAGAGTGAGAGCTATCCGACGATCACTTCCTCCACGATCAGCAAGATTGCGGTGGAAAAAGACAGCAATTCCTATACGCTGACCAATAATGGAAAATCATCGACTGGCTGGTATGTAGAGGGAAGCGATAAAGACAAACAGGAAGCGGATTCCACACAGGCGGGAACACTGCAGAGCACCGTCGCCGGTATTTCCTTTGCCGGATATTACGACTACAACTGCACAGACTGGGCTGTGTATGGCCTTGAGAAGCCGAAAATGACCCTCACAGTCGATTATACCGAAGAAGTGGAAGCAGATTCCACAGACGACACAGAAAGCGATTCTGAGGCAAATACGGACGATACAGAAGATTCCAGTGAAACGACCACACAGGCAGTGGACAAAGAACTGGTTCTGTATGTGGGAAATGTCAATGAAACCGATGGAAATTATTACGTGAGACTGGGCGATTCCAGTGAACTTCACGGAATTTCCCAGGCATCTCTGGATACATTACTGAACGGAAAAGCATTTGATTACTGGAAAACATCGATTGATTCGATGACGATCAGTGATCTGGATCATCTGGATGTGACCTATCAGGGAACCACTTATACGCTGAAACGGGTTGTGACAGAAGAAAAAGTGGAGAAGGATGAGAGCAAAGACACAGACGCTGATGCAGATGCGGACAGCGAGGACGCAGACGAAGAAGAGACAAAGACCGTGACCACTTACTATGTGAATGATCAGGAAGCAGACAGTGATGCTTTCACCGCATTCTACCGGGCAGCGGCAGGTATGACATGCCAGAGCCGTCTGGAAGAAAATACAAACAAAGGCGACGCGGAACTTACACTTTCCTATTACGGAACAGATGGAAGTGAAATCACGATCTCCTATACGCCGAGAGATTCCAGCTTCTATGTGATGGAAGATCAGGATGGCAATTGTGGACTGGTCAACAAGATGAATGTGAAAGATCTAATCGATGCGTTTTTGACGCTGACAGAGGATGAAAAATAGTTGTAAAAAAGAATAAAATGAAAAAAAGAAACCGAACTGTTTCCGATGAGGAACAGCCCGGTTTCTTTTTTTAACTGATGATACGGGTCATATTTTTAGCTGCACTTTCAATCAGTGCATTTGCGTTATTAACATAGATAACATCCTGAATGCCGTTTTCTTTTACAAGATCGATCAGGTTGCCGCTGAAGTAACGGTAGTCGACAACGTGTACGGTCTGGTAACTGTTGACCAGGAACGGTACGAAAGCATTACCGTAAGACTCTTTGATGACAACGCAGGAGGATCCGTCGGTGATATTCGGGTTATCGATACGTTCGTATGGCTGGTCACCACAGATGAAGCAGAGATATTTGTTACCTTCCGAATACTGAGTTGCATCAGAAACTACATGACCTGTTTTCTGATTACCATCGGTATCGGTATAGGTCAGATCATTGCAGGTCGGTGTATAGGCAACGACTGTATCCGGATTATTTTTCAGGGTGTCGGACTGGTTACTGTACTGGTAGAAGGAACCGATAAATCCCGGATATTCGGTTCTGGTATAATCTGTCAGCGCAGAGGCTGTCATACCCTTGGCTTTCATCAGTTCCCTGTAAGCGTAATAAGCACCGTCAGCGGTCCAGTGGTGGTCGGTCTTAAAGTACAGGTATTCGCTGTTGTGCTTCTTTAAGGTATCCAGAACGCCTACCTGGTTGATGGAAGCGTCCAGATGACCGTTGACGTAAGCGAAAGTGTCTTCCTGACTGTTAGAACCGACTTTCTGCTGGTTTTCTTCATCGACATTAACGGCGATACTGGTAGGAACCAGAATATCGTATACAGTGGCGATATCTTTTAACTGAGCAGCAGCAGAATTCATCATATTGATGTAGGCGTCGGCACCGGCCAGGCTGAAGCCGTAAAGTTCAAAACCGCGGTTATCGGCAATATAGATCTTACCCAGTTTTTCCGGTTCCGCATGGATAGTTCCATCTTCCTCCGGAAGGTCCTCCTCTTCTTCCGGAGTGACCTCAGGTGTCGGTGTGGTCTCCATCTCGGCATCGGCATCCGGAATCTCATCACCCTGAGCAGCATCACCGTAGATTTCCTGTGTGGTAATGCCATACAGTTTTTTCATCTTTGCATTGGCGCTCATCAGAGTTTCCCGGAATGGAAATGTATCGGCGTACCAGGTACTGATATCGGAGAAAAATTCTCCGTTTAGTACCGTGGAAACGGTTGGTTTCGGGAATTTGGAAAGTTCACGCTTTTCCAGCTCCGATTCCTTCGGGCGGAGGGGAAGCAGAAGTCCGAGAAAAGCGATCACAAAAAGGAAAACGAAAAAGGTTCGGATCCCGATCTGCCAGAATCGCTTATGGACAGCATTATTTTTGAGAATAAATTTTTCTTTTTTTTCTTTTTTATTAGTATTCATGTTCAGACAGATCCTTTAAAACTGGAAATATAAAAACGGATTGTAACTGTTTCCGACCAGTGCCAGGAGTGAGAGAATCAGCAATACAGGAGGTATTACGATCTCGTATGCGTAGGTCAGATAAGGAATCCGATAATGCACAAGGTCAAGGCGTTTGATATAAGTGCCGATATTTTTCAGTAACGGTGTGGAAGCGATAATACAGAAAATCAGCAGATACAGATTGTTCTGGAAAAGAACGGAGGTCGAAAGATCGATAAAACCGTTGTGGTTCAGACCAAACATTCCTTTCAGGATCGTTCCCAGATTACCCAGGGATTCGCAACGGAACAATACCCAGCCGAAGTAAACCACGATCATGGCATACAGATGGCTTACAAAACGCGGAAGGCGGGAAAGTTTTTCCAGAAGGAAGGTGTTCTCCATGTAGATAAACAGGAAGAAGTACAGTCCCCAGAAAATGAAGTTCCAGCTTGCTCCGTGCCAGAATCCGGTAAGACTCCAGACAATCAGAAGGTTGATGGTACGTCTGCGGGCACCTTTCCGGTTTCCGCCGAGTGGAATATAGACATAATCACGGAAGAAAGTTCCGAGGGAAATATGCCATCTGTTCCAGAATTCTTTGATGGAACCGGAGATGTAAGGGTAATTAAAGTTTTCATCGTAGTGAAAACCAACCATAAGCCCCATACCGATTGCCATGTCGGAATAGGCGGAAAAATCAAGATAAATCTGCAATGCATAGAACAACATACCAATCCACAGACCGGCTGCCGGAATCTCGGCAATGTCACTTGCAAGTGTAGGAACCAGAGTATCTGCAACCGTTGCACAACCGTTTGCCAGAATTGCTTTTTTGGCAAGACCGATGGTAAAACGCTTGATACCCTTGTATAACTCATCCATTTTCACTTTACGGTTTTCAATTTCATCGGCTACCAGCTGATAACGGACGATCGGTCCGGCGATACACTGATGAAACAGAGAAGCATACAGCAGCAGATTTACAAATTTGCGCTGCGGCTCCACTTCCTCGCGGTATACGTCAATGACGTAAGAGAGAAGCTGGAAAGTGTAGAAAGAAATACCGATCGGCAGAGCAATCTGCGGGATCTCTTTCGGAAAATGAAAAATCGTGTTCGTGATGGATGAAAAGAAGGTCAGGTATTTGAAAATACAAAGCAGACCTAACATAAATACACAGTCACAGATCAGAAAGAGTTTACTTCGTCCGGCTTCACGGTACTGATCAATCAGCAAAGCAAAAATCCAGGATGCGAAGACCATGCTGAGCAGAAGCAGAAGATATTTTGGCCCGCCCCAGGCGTAAAATACAAGAGAAAAACCGAGGAGAACCATATTTTTCCGCTTAATACCATCAGCAAAATGATAGGCGATCAGATTTAATGCCAGAAAGAAAAAAACAAAAAATAAGCTTGAAAAAACCATAAAACTCCTTTTGTATTTGCAGATGTAAGCATAATGAAATTGTGCACAGGAAAAATCCTGTGTTGGGTTAGCGGGTAAAGTTTTCAGATCGTTTAAGAAAGGCAGATACATTCTTGATACCGTCTGTCGGGGCACCGTTTTATATGGAAATCGTATGTGTAAAAGATATAAATAATCAGTAAAATAGATATCAGTCGAATGTAAAAACATATGTATCTATGCCATGATGCGACGAACTTCCACAAAAAACAACAAAAAGTGCTGTACCTATTATAATATAATAACGCAATAATGATGTCAACAAAATAACAGCGGAAAAAGGGGGAAAAATGCTGATTTTAAAGGGAAAACAGGAAGTGAAAGAAAATGGCTGGGGAGGGTAGAAGAAGTGGAAGAGGGATAACTATTATGAACAGAGAAAAAAATGTAAAGGATAAAAAAAGGTCGGGTATAGTAGAAGAACATAATGGAAGAAGAGAAGAAATGTTGAAGTGTTGATCAGAATAAAATTTTGTGAATAACGAAAAAAAGAGATACCATATTTTCAGATGTGATACCTCTTTTCTACCATGTGCAATGTTAGTTTTATTTATGAAGCAAAAAAGATATTGACTGCTTCTAGTACCTGCTCCGGAGATTCTATTTGTGGCAGGTGTTTTGCATTTTTTATAATCTCGGATTCGATCGCGGGGTTTATAGAAGTATATAATGCAACACTTTCTCTCGCGCGAGGCTCGGAATCACCCTGCAGGATATAGATGCTGTTGTCGATGGTTTTTAATGCCCGCGTAATGTTGCAGTAGATATATTTTCCGGTAATGCTTGCCAGCAGGTATTTTCCGGCGCCGTTTTCCAGGTGTGCGGATTCGTAGTAAAGATCCTCCAGTTCGGTATCTACATGGAATGGGTTATGCAGATACTTTTCGGTAAAGGCAAGGTCGATATTCGGACGGGAATTCAGAATATTGTAAACCAGAGTACCGATCAGAGGAAGTTCAAGCAAAAATTTGGATGCTTTGGAGCGCCTGTCCGGAATCTGATTCAATACGGCAAGATCTTCCGGATTGATCATCATGATCCGGCGGATGATAGAAGTATCGTTTTTACATGCCATAACAACAAAAGAACCGGATAATCCGCTGGTGATCACATCGGTTGGCTGCTTGATTACGGATTTGATAAAATCGGTGATCAGCTGGACATATAAAAAGTTTGTGTAAGTGATTTTCGGACGATCGGAACATCCGCAGCCCAGAAGATCCATACAATAGACCGTATGATCTTTCGCAAGATGCTTTTTCAGGGATTTCCACTCGGCGGAATTGCTTACAGGGGAAAGATCGTGTAAAAGTAGCAGTGGGGAGCCGGAGCCTTCGATCGTGTAATGGATACGTCCAAATTTCCAGTCATAGAAATACTGAGATTTATTGTGCAACGCATTGCGGATTACAGCAGAAGCGTTGATCAGTTTATTTACAGCAAAAATACCAGCACCGGTCATAGAAGTAAGGATGCTGATCGTTAATAAACGCTGAACATTTTTCTTCATGATAGATTACCTCCTTGTTTGAATGGCAATTGTTACATCTATTATAAGTCATCCGGGGGGAAGTTACAAACATTTTTTGCATGGATTTTGAAGGTGGGAGAGGAGAATGTTTCACGTGAAACATTCTCCAAAAACAAGGGAGAACAAAAATAATAAAGCTAAAATGGTGGATAGTAATAGCATAGCTACTTATTATAATAGCGTGAACAGAAAATGCCAAATGTTTCACGTGAAACATTTGTAAAAAGAGAAAACAAAAGGGATAATATAAAAATAAGAAAAGGAACGGAATGGTGAAAAGGTTGGAAAAATAAATGAAAATATGAGATGAAAAATGATTGAATGTTTCACGTGAAACATTTAATTGCGTAAGTGCTTAATATGATAATTATTGTGACAGTAAGTGAAATTTACAAATCACACAGTGAAATATAAATATGAGTAATAAAAACAGAAGAAAAATATAAGAGATTTAATGATATGCTTTGAAATGGAAAAGTAATATTTTGATTTTTAAAATAAAATATAAATGTTTCACGTGAAACATTTTCAAAAATAGATAAGACAATGAGATAAACATTAAAAGACTAATTGAGATGTTTCACGTGAAACATCTCAGCATTATAGGTGAGTATCAAATATAAATGATTTTACCGGTAATAAAAATAATTCTACCAAAACAAAAATCAGAAAAGCCACTTTTCTATGTAAAGAGAAAAAATGTTTCACGTGAAACGTTTTATATGGAATTATGGGAAATCAGGTGCTATAATAGAACCAGCAACTCAGGGATATATGAAAAAGTATAGAATATCCTGAATTTTCAAAGAAACAAATGAAAACAGGGAAAAGTTGTAAATTGAAAGTGAAAAATACAGATGAAAATGAAACTGGAAGGAGTACAGTTATGGGAAGAGCAATAGCGATTGCAAATCAGAAAGGCGGCGTAGGAAAATCTACGACAGCGATTAATTTATCCTCCTGTCTGGGTGCTATGGGACAGAAAGTTTTAACAATAGATCTGGATCCCCAGGGAAATACCACCAGTGGTCTGGGTGTGGATAAGGATGAAACAGAAAATACGGTTTATGAATTACTGCTGGGAGAATGTGAAGTAGAGGATTGCCTGCAAAAACTGGAATTTGAAGGAGTATCTCTGATTCCTTCGAATGTCAATCTGGCAGGCGCAGAGATTGAACTGATCAGTATCGAGGACAAAGAGTATATTTTACAGAATAAAATCAGTAAGATCCGGGATCAGTTTGATTTTATTATTATCGACTGCCCGCCGTCACTGAATATGCTGACAATCAATGCGATGACGACAGCCAATACTGTTCTGGTACCAATCCAGTGTGAATATTATGCGCTGGAAGGACTTTCACAGCTGATGCACACGATCGAACTGGTACAGGAACGACTGAATCAGGATCTGGAGATGGAAGGCGTTGTATTTACCATGTATGATGCAAGAACAAATCTCTCTTTACAGGTGGTGGAAAATGTAAAGAATAATCTGAATCAGACAATCTATAAAACCATCATTCCAAGAAATGTACGTCTGGCAGAAGCACCGAGCCATGGACTTCCGATCAATTATTATGATGCGAGATCGACAGGAGCAGAAAGTTATCAACTGCTGGCGGAAGAAGTAATACACAGGGGGGATGAAGAATGGCAGTAAAAAAAGGTGGTCTGGGAAAAGGTTTGGACTCTTTGATTCCATCCGGAACTCCGAAAAATAAAAAAAGTGTTACAGAAGAAAAAAAACAACCGGTAAAAGTAGTGGAAAAAGTGGTAGAAAAGATTGTTGAGAAACCGGTAGAGTTAAAAATGAAAATCACAGAAGTAGAGCCGAACAGGGAGCAGCCAAGAAAGAATTTTGATGAGGATGCACTGCTGGAACTGGCAGAATCCATCAAACAGTTCGGCATTCTGCAGCCACTGCTGGTGCAGAAAAGAGACGATTATTATGAGATCATTGCCGGAGAGCGCAGATGGCGTGCAGCAAAACTGGCAGGATTGAAAGAAGTACCGGTGATCATTAAGGATTTCTCAGATCAGGAAGTTGTAGAGATCGCTCTGATTGAAAATATTCAGCGGGAAGATCTGAATGCGATTGAAGAAGCGGTTGCCTATAAACGGCTGATGGAAGAATTTCATCTGAAACAGGATGAAATCGCGGAGCGAGTATCCAAGAGCAGAACAGCGGTTACGAATGCGATGCGTCTGCTGAAACTGGATGACAGAGTACAGGATATGCTGGTACAGGATATGATTTCTCCGGGACATGCAAGAACACTTCTGGGAATCGATGACAAGGAACAGCAGTATAATCTGGCAATGCGGATCTTTGATGAGAAGTTGAGTGTCAGAGATACCGAAAAGATTGTAAAAGATTTACAGAAACCGAAAAAAGAAGAAAAGAAAAAAGAAGTCGATACACAGATGGAAGTGATCTATCAGCAGTTGGAAGAACGGATTAAGTCTATCGTGGGAACGAAGGTTTCCATCCAGCACAAGAATAAGAACAAGGGAAAAATCGAGATTGAGTATTATTCCCAGGAGGAGCTGGAACGGCTGATCGACTTGTTTGAATCTATAAAATAGAAACAGATCGTATACATACTCGAAAAAACAGAAAGGGTAGAATCATAGATGAATAATTTTTTTGATGCAATAGGCATTGATCTGGGAATTCTGGTAGTCATGCTTATGGTGTTGGTACTGGTACTGATTGTACTGGTGCTGAATGTTTCTTTGGGACTGCACCGGCAGAAACGCCGTTACAACATGTTTATGAAGGGCGCAGACGGACAGAGCCTGGAGAGAGTATTTTCTCAGAAACTGAAAGAGGTGGACAGACTTTCAAGAGTCAATGAACACAGTCTGGAAGAGGTCCGGGGATTAAAAGATATGCTGTCAAAATCTCTGACAAAGTACGGAATCGTAAAATACGATGCATTCGATGATGTGGGCGGAAAACTGAGTTTTGCGATTGCTCTTCTGGATAAGAACAACACCGGATTTATCCTGAACGCGATCCACAGCAGAGACAACTGTTTCTTCTATATTAAAGAGATCGTAAAAGGGGAATCCTACATTCTGCTTAGTTCAGAAGAAATGGATGCACTGCGGCAGGCAGTTCATTTTGGAGAAAATAAAGTGCAATAAGAATAACAGAAGCAGATGGAACCGATAAAAGGTTTTGTCTGCTTTTTGTATTATTCGGGGGATTGTATTTATCAAAGAACCGTATGAATCCTACTTGAAAAAAAGGCAATACTATTATAAAATAAAGAGAATGATTACTTATTATAATAAAGAATAAGGAAAAGAACCAGTAACCTGAAAGAGGGAGGAAAATATGTTAGATATCAAGTTTGTCCGGGAAAATCCGGATGTGGTAAAAGAAAATATTCGTAAAAAATTCCAGGATCAGAAAATCCCGATGGTAGATGAAGTCATCGCTCTGGATCAGGAAAACAGAAATATTAAACAGGAAGTAGAATCCCTGCGTGCAAATAAAAACAAAATCAGCAAACAGATCGGTGCGCTGATGGCACAGGGTAAAAAAGAAGAAGCAGAAGAAGTGAAGAAAGAAGTTGCAGCTTCCGGTGCAAGAATCGATGAACTGTCTGCAAGAGAAAAAGAAGTAGAAGAAAAGATCAAAACGATCATGATGACAATCCCGAACATCATCGATCCTTCTGTTCCGGTTGGAAAAGACGACAGCGAGAACGTAGAAATCGAACGTTTCGGTGAGCCGGTGGTTCCGGATTTTGAAGTTCCGTATCATGCAGAAATCATGGAATCTTTCGATGGTCTGGATTTGGACAGTGCAAGAAAAGTAGCAGGTAATGGTTTCTATTATCTGATGGGCGACATCGCAAGAATTCATTCCGCAGTTATCTCTTACGCAAGAGATTTTATGATCAACAAAGGATTTACTTACTGTGTACCGCCTTTCATGATCCGAAGCGATGTAGTTACCGGTGTTATGAGCTTTGCTGAGATGGACGCTATGATGTATAAGATCGAAGGTGAAGATCTGTATCTGATCGGAACCAGCGAACATTCCATGATCGGTAAATTCATCGATACCATCCTGCCGGAAGATACACTGCCGAGAACTCTGACCAGCTATTCTCCTTGCTTCAGAAAAGAAAAAGGTGCACATGGTCTGGAAGAGAGAGGTGTATACCGTATCCACCAGTTTGAAAAACAGGAAATGATCGTTGTCTGCAAACCGGAAGACAGCAAGATGTGGTTCGATAAACTGTGGCAGAACACCGTAGAACTGTTCCGTACTCTGGATATTCCGGTTCGTACTCTGGAATGCTGCTCCGGTGACCTGGCTGACCTGAAAGTGAAATCTATCGACGTAGAAGCATGGTCTCCAAGACAGAAGAAATACTTCGAAGTAGGAAGCTGCTCTAACCTGGGTGATGCACAGGCCAGAAGACTGAAGATCCGTGTAAACGGTGAAAACGGTAAATATTTCGCTCACACGCTGAACAACACCGTAGTTGCTCCGCCGAGAATGCTGATCGCATTCCTGGAGAACAACCTGAATGCAGACGGAAGCGTAAATATTCCGAAAGCACTGCAGCCATACATGGGCGGAATCGAAAAAATCGTACCGAAACATAAATAAGAAATAAAATAATAAAAAGAAACAGCGGCATAGTATGACAGACACCAGATATCCGGATAAAAAGATGGATATCTGGTGTTGGCATGCCGGGGGAAAGTTGCCGGATCATTCCTGTGATGCGGTAGCAGAAAATGGATAAGAGGAAAGGAGGAAGCCTGTATGCACAGTTATCTTCGGGCTATAGGATTTTCAAAACTGGAGCAGAAGGAGCTGGATCAGATCTTACAGGATGTGATTGCTTCCTGCGACGAGAAAAAGATTGCAGAGCAGGGAAAAAACGAGATTTTTGCAGAACTGTCCCGCTATTTTGGTATGAACATCGGACTGCGCGTCTGTGGAACGTATGACGAACAGGATCAGTTCCGCATGGAGTATTATTTTCCGTATTTTGCCGGAAACGGTATTACGAGTCAGGAAGATGTGATGGTGGAACAGCGTTCTGAAAAGGTCTGTTTTTCCGGTGCATGTGACGATGTGCGTGTGGGTGTGACTCTGATCTTTTATCTGGCAAATGCAGGAGAATATCTGACGGAACGCACGAAGGGATTGCCGGGGGAAAGCTTCAGCAACCTGACCTTATCCGGTCTTTCTACGGAAGGCAAGATCCTGCTGCCGATCCAGAAAAATATCGCCCAGCGGGAGCGGGATCAGCAGCTGACCCGGAAAAGAACGCAGATGATTTACGAAGCGCGCCGGGGAAATGAAGAAGCGATGGAAAATCTGACTATGGATGATATGGATACGTATGCCATGATTTCAAGAAGAATCGCTAACGAAGATATTTTTTCTATTGTAGATACGTATTTTATGCCTTATGGCATGGAGTGCGACCGGTATAATGTAATGGGAGAGATTCTTGAATGGATGGAAACCACGAACAAACTGACCGGCGAGAAGCTGTATCAGATGACAATCAACTGTAACGACCTGATCTTCGATATCTGTATGAACCAGGAAGATCTGATGGGAATCCCGGAAGTTGGTCGAAGATTCAAGGGAATTATCTGGCTGCAGGGAAGCCTGAATTTTTAAGGTTGTCATTTCAGACGTTCTATAGTAAAATAAATGTATCTGTGAAGGTAGCGAACAGTTACCGAAATAATCTGTAGATTGACAACTCGAAAAAGAGTTGATAATCTTATATATGGCCGAAGGGAAAAATCCCAGAAACCCAGTAAAATCAAGGGTTTGCGGCATGTGTCGTCATAGCTCAGCTGGATAGAGCACTCGCCTCCTAAGCGAGGGGTCGGAGGTTCAAATCCTCTTGGCGACGGGCTTCAAAGCGTTCGAAAATGTTAGCTGGATTAGCTGACAGCGAACGCTTTTCTTATTTACGCGAGCAATGAGCCAAAGTCCGTGCTTGCACGAGACCTTGGCGACTGCCGCGATAACTTGAGAAACGCGCGGAGCGTGTTTCTCATAGTTTTCTAAACACGTTCGTGACATAAATAAGAAGTGGAAAGGAAATTACCATGACAAAGGAAGAAGTAGAAAAACTCTGGATGGATAATCCGGAATCAATGCAGTTTTTAAAGAATGCTACAAAGTTTTATAATTTAATGATGATGTACCGTTGTGCTATCCGGGAAATTCAAACCAAACTTGAGGTTTTAGATGATGAATTTTCAGTTGAGAACAATCGAAATCCTATTTCATTTATAAAGACAAGAATTAAGAAACCCAATAGTATTTATAATAAACTGCAGAAAATGGGACATGATTTTACAACAGAGAATATACAAACATATCTAAATGATGTAGCAGGTGTTCGAATAGTTTGTGCATTTATTGATGATATTTATATGATATCTGATTTGATCACACAACAAGATGATATCAAAGTTATTGAAGTAAAGGATTATATAAAAAATCCCAAACCAAATGGCTATCGAAGCTATCACATGATTGTTGAGATTCCTGTATTTTTTGCTAAGGGTAAAACACCTATGCGTGTAGAACTTCAAATCCGAACTAATGGGATGGATTTCTGGGCAACGTTGGAACATCAGCTTCGTTATAAAAAAGGCATTGAAGAAATGCCTGGATATGAAGAGATCAGTGAAGAATTACTTCATTCTGCAAGAGTTGTCATTGAAGCAGATAATGAAATGCAGAGAATAAAAGACAAAATTGGTATGTTCCACGAAATTTAGGGA